>Ga0302236_1000253_pt1 | contig 56311 bp, 61 predicted proteins | sample AAG_UR_Gly_MG_FD_193509 | JGI IMG/M metagenome (GOLD analysis project Ga0302236, IMG submission 193509) | Enriched activated sludge microbial communities from anaerobic digester in WTTP, New Holstein, Wisconsin, United States - AAG_UR_Gly | ecosystem: Engineered > Bioreactor > Anaerobic >...
AGTTTATATAAAACATTTAGAATATTGTGTCAATATATTTAGAATAAATAATGATAAATAATGGCTTAACAATTTGATATATAAACAATTATAATACTAATTCGCTTTTGGGCACCAAAAGCGGTGTTGACAAGTAGAAATATTTGTGTATAATATAAAGCATTGTTACTGCTCTTTCATCTCGTTGTAGACTTGCCGCATCACAATAACCGTGACCGCGGTAAGTATCGCTTAGCAAAGTGTTGCTAGGCATCAGGCCCTCCAAGGCACAAAACTGGGGTGGGGTCAAAGCTCTAATCAGGGTTTCCCCTTGTCGAACCGCAATGGGTTGGCGAACGGCACATAATACGCAGTGCACAAAAAAGCGTATTACCTTTTAAGCATTATGGTTTAACAAAAATGCACCTGTAGCGTCAGGATTAAAACGCGGGTTTACTAAAGATAAAGACTAATAATACAGAAAGGTGAAAACAATAAGAGGCAGTATAAATTTTCAGGTAAACAAGATTTTCGTTGAATCTGGAATATTTGTCCCAGGCACTTCCAAACATGCCGAAAAAAATAATGCTCGTGAAAGTGGGGCGAGGACCTGGAGCGATCTTGGCCGTCAACTAAAAATTTATAGCTATAGAACCGCGGAGGTATACAAGGACACCTGGCACCAGGCGGGGCACTGGATAAAAGAAAATATAGGCGTTAAGGATATGGAAAGAGTAAGTGGGGAACACATAAAATCATATCTCGAAAGCCGGATAGCCGATGGTGTCAAATATTCAACGTTTCAGCGGGAAGCTGCCGCCCTGAGCAAATTTGAAAATGCGCTGAACATGTATGCTACCCAAACGGAAAAAGAGGGTGAATATAATTTCCGGGAAGCAATTCAGGATGTTAGATATGAGGCCTCCCAGGTGTTGGACAAAACTGTTGGGACGCGGGCATACGAAAATCCGAAAGAGCTAATTTCTCACATCGAAAATGATAATTTCAAAACGGCTGCATCAGTGCAGTACGAAGGCGGCGCGCGTCTTAACGAGGTGTGGCGCGTTGAGACCAACGATCTCCGTGGCATTCGTATGGATCCACATACAGAAGAATTCCGGGGGTGGTTAGAAGCCGAAGGTAAGGGCGGTAAAGTAAGAGAAATATCGGTTTCAGTTGAAACTTACCATGCGGTAGAAAGAGTTCTTCAGGAAAACGGTGGTAATATGCACTTCGATAAAAATGAGTATAGAGAGATTCTGAAGGAGGCCGCCGAAGTTTCAGGACAAGATTATACTGGGTCGCATGGTTTGCGATGGAATTTTGCACAAGAACGCATGGAGGAATTGCAAGAGCATACGAGCATGACTTACGAAGAGAGATTGCAGGAAGTTTCCTGGGAAATGGGTCACGAGAGGGCGGATATTACGGAGCATTATCTTGCTCGATGATTTCTGACAATATTCTGACAAAAGAAATTGCGTTCGTTTTGTGCCCGACACTTTAATCAATCCTTCAAACATAATAGCTTTACTCCCAGGCAACATTGACAAAATCATCGTTCGTGCTAAAATAATTAAAAGCTTTTCCGACACGGTGAAACCACCAGCCGTACCGTCCCGCAAAATGGGGTTGGAGTTGAAGGGAAATGGAGGTCCTTCCGGAGAGGCCTTTCATATTCAAAACAATTTATTTATAGCTTCTGCCCTTTTTCAAACTACCTCTTGTCGCCACTTGACACTTACCCTTGACATGCTATACTTATTATTAATCCACCGGAGCGGGCCTGGGTTCCTGAAGTTCCGGTGCAGAACGCTACGGCTTCCAGGAGCCGGATGGCTCCTTTTATCTCCCATACATTAACAACAAGTTACAACCAAATGGCCCATTTTCCCCCGAATCGTTGCCATACCCCAAAAGGAAAAGGTTCAGTGTGCCGGGATTTCTCAAGGATTTCTCAAAATATCATGAGTGCCTACTTTCCGTAAAATATAGGTGTCATCGGCCACTTGAAAAGTGAAACGGTAAAACATAGTTATCCGTGCTTCCCAAATGTCGCGCGGATCCTTCATCTTTTTCATATTTAAAGATCGATGCTTCGGATTGGACAATAAAAGCCCCAATTGTTTATCCGTTAATTCTTGGATATCTTGGGGCAGTTTTCGGTAATCCCGGACAAAGGTTTTGGTGAAAAGTAATTTCATATCTTGGTAGTCTTTAAAGCTTTCAGAGCACCCTTGATATCACCAAAAGGACCAATGACGTTGCCTTCGACAATATCTTTGTCAGCCTGTTTTTCGCCCTGCTGCCATTCCTGGCTGTGGAAGTAGGCTTCGTCCGGATGGACCATTTTGACCAGTTTAAGCACTAACTCGCTGTTATGCTCCTGGATCTCCAAGTAGTCGCCTTCGACAATTTTAAACTTTCTCCTAATGTCATTAGGGATTGTTATTTGCGAATGCCTTTTTACTTTGACTAAAGACATATCATTTACCTCCTGCACATGTGACATATTAAATATTATTAATTTATGAAATTCTTAAATTAAGAATATCATAATAGGGGAAAAAGTCAATGCCGTAATTTAGCGGTCTTGATAAAAGGTAAAAAGGTGTTAACAGAGGGATTTATATGATATGATGCGGGTGCGTTGAATTGTCGCTGGCCGAAAACATCAAATGACGACAGATGAGCCAGACAATGGCTTACGTTCAGGGTTTTGCTGTGTTAAATTTTCATAAAGTATAGCAGATGGATACTTACCTGAATTGTCGTTAAGGGCCAACTGTAACATAGCTGCGTTTTCATGTAGTATGGACCAGCGGGAGCGAGTGTACAGAAACCTACGGTTTTGATATAGCCTCCCGTTCTGCATCAATATATTTATAGAGTGTAGGTTTGGAAATACCCATCATCTTGCAAATTTGAATGACCGTATGCTGTTTCTCGTCATATAGTCTGACAGCAAGTATTCTTTTATCGAAATCAAGGGATTTAGGCCTCCCCCCTTTTCTTCCCCTTGCTCTGGCAGCCAGAAGCCCGGCATGGGTCCGTTCCCGGATCAGGTTGCGTTCGAATTCGGCCAGGGCACCGAAAATATGAAAGATCAGCTTTCCCGAACTTGATGATGTGTCTATGGATTCCTGCAAGCTTTTTAATCCGATACCCTTTGCTTCGAATAAGGCAACCATCTCTATCAGGTCTTTAAGTGATCGGCTGAGACGGTCCAAACGCCAGACCACAAGGACATCTCCTTGCCGGGCGTAATCAAGCGCTGCCTTCAACCCGGGACGTTCCGCTTTGGCGCCGCTCAACCGGTCTTCGAGGATGCGATCGCATCCGGCGGTGGTCAGGGCATCTTTCTGAAGATCCAGGTTTTGATCATCAGTTGAAACACGTGCATAGCCGATCAGCATATGAAATCTCCCGAAGTTAATATATCCGTTGATTGAAGATCAATATTAACATAGAATTATTTACCAAATATATTTACTCTATTCAAGAAGATTTTGTGGTTCTGAACGAGCTGTCGGGAACAGTAAAGAAAACCCACGTTTAATTTACTATCTCAACGAGATTAATATAGGCAAAGAAGTTGCAGACATGCCATAAAAGATGCGGCAAAAAATCTCAGCGCCCCCATTCCCGCGCTATACCGCTGTATACGACAAGTATGATGGGAACTGATTCATGGCAAATGTTTGTACCGAGTTAGCATGATGACCATTGACATTGTTTTGATTCAAGATACAAATGATTATTATTAACCAGTATTTCCTGTACCAAATAGCAACCATATTTGATGGTTTATCCGCACTTTCATACGGCAATTGTTATTTGATTAAAAGAAGCACTGTATCGTTTTTCCCAACTGGAAAATAGTGTAGCGGATAAAATGCCACAAAAAACAAATATCGATTTTCCTGATATTGTTGTCCATCAAAAGCGACATTCATACAAAATGATTTGTTATAAATATTCTAATATACTAATGAAATATTATTTGCCTTTTTTATAAACAAGGAATACCATAATAACAAAGCCGGAAAAAACGATATTCGTATATTGTATGTTCGACAGCATAAGGAGACATGAAGATGTTTGACCCAAAAGCTGATCTTTTCTTTGAAAGTCCCAAAATCAGTCGCACTCCTCCCACTGACTATGGCGTACTACACTTACTCCGACGCGATATCTGCCTTTGTCTCGGCTGGGACCCTGTAACTCAAACACAGACAAGCCATCCCACGTTGTGGCCTGGCGGCATGGCAATCCTTGCGGGGATTGACCTTGTCGCGAAGTATCTCAAGGGGGACGACACAATTGGCCAAGTTGGCCAAAGATTTAGAGACTACGTTGTGAAGTATTTCCAGCCCATTTCTTCAGGGGACGAAGCCACGATTTATCAGTTAAGAAACGCCCTACTTCACTCATTTGGTCTCTACTCTCAAACCAAAACAAACTCTTATCATTTTGTATTGTCGGCAAATGAATCACCGTTAGTTCAGTTGTATGGCTCAGACACTTACCAGATCGACCTCCGAACGCTTCACCAGAAGTTTGAGGACTCGCTGGGGAAATATTCCGCTGACCTGAACACCGATGCAGCACTCCAGAACAATTTCCTCAAAATGTTTGTAAACTACGGAGCAATTCATGTTGGATGAAAAATGTCGAACAAGACGCTGAACCGGATCGCCCATAAAGCGGGCTCCCGGTTAGCTCTCCGTTATGCCTTAAGAAGGAAGCTGCATGAACGAAGCAATCAGATTAAGACCAGCCACTATGAAAGATGCGGATATCCTGTTGGAATGGCGCAATGATCCAGAGACAAGAAAGGCCAGCCACAACACGGCTGAAGTCCAGAGGAATGATCACATTTCATGGTTATCACGGACACTTGGCAACCCCGATCGTAGGCTATACGTCGCTGAAGAAAATGGTGACCCTGTCGGCACTGTTCGAGCGGACTTTTCGGATGGTGTATGGGAACTGTCATGGACGGTATCCCCGAGAGCAAGAGGGCGAGGAGTGGCAAAACGGATGGTTGCTGTTTTGGCAAACGAAATCTCAGACCCAATAAGAGCAGAGGTAAAAACTGGAAATATTTCGTCCGCCCGAATTGCCGAGCATGCGGGCATGGTATTCGAACGAGAAACCGATGGTGTTCTTCATTACATGAGAGCAGCATTGGGATGAACAAGAGGCATAACAAGGCGCTGCACCGGACGGCAATTCCGCTGCGCTCCATTGCCGCCGGTGAGCTTGGTCGTTATGTGACGAACCGAATGGTGAAGGATGAGCATGTTTCATACTGATTCCCCGATCACAGGCTCTGAGGACAATCCAGATAGACTGAACAGAACCGGCTTTGCACACCGAATAGCCGAAGCGTTATTATTGAAACCCGGGTCAGGCTCACTTGTCGTTTCGCTGGAAAGCTCTTGGGGATATGGCAAGACTTCCGTCATTAACCTCATCACGCAATACTACATGACGTTGAATGCTCCTAATCGGCCTATACTCGTCAACTTCAATCCCTGGATGGCAAGTGGGGCTGAGAACTTGGTTCAAGAATTTCTTGTCCAATTCGGGTCCGAAGTTGGGTTGCACGACCGAGGAAAAGAGGCTCGGGACGCGGCGAAGCAGCTACTATCCTACTCGAAGGTCTTTGATGTGCTGAAGTTTATCCCAGGCGCAGAACCGTGGGCATCTATCGTTGGAAAGGTAGTAACAGGGGTGGGAGCGGCAACGGGTAAGATCGGGGAATTGAAGGAACTTAATATAAACCAGAAGCGGGATTCAGTCGTGAAGGCGTTGGGCAAGGTCGCTAAGCCCGTTGTTGTGTTTATCGATGATCTCGATAGGCTTCCACCCGCTGAAGTCTTTCAAATGATACGAGCCGTTAAGGCAATTGCGGACTTCCCACAGACATCCTTTTTGCTGGCGTTTGAAAGATCGTATGTCGAGAATTCACTCCTTCAGCATGGAATAAAGGACGCGAGCGCGTATCTTGACAAGATTGTTCAGGTTCGCCTGCACCTGCCGCTTATCTATGAAAAAGATTTGCACTCCCTTTCTGTCTTGGAGCTAGAAAACCTTGCTTCAATTGATCTCACTTCCTTCTTCGACGAGGATAAATCCCGACTTTCTGAACTGTACCACCTATGCGTGAAGCCTCTGTTGAGGACGCCACGGGAAGTGAAGCGTATCTTCAACCGGCTACGGTTTGTAGAGCCCTCGTTAAGGCAAAATGTTTGCTTTACTGACATTTTTGCACTTGAGGTTCTTGCGATTAAGGCTCCCTACGTTTACGAACACATCCGTTTATGCCCTTCGGCTTATCATGGGCGAGAACCTGACTACAAATTTGGTCTCAGCAAACCAGAAGAAGTAATTGAGAGGCACAAATCTGATCGTATTGCTCGCCTGGACCAGGTTCCGCCAGAAGATCGTACGTATGTTAAGGAACTCGCCCAAATGTTATTCCCCTTGATAGGTGATGGGTTTTATGGAGGGGCTACGGATCCGGACTATCATTACGCGAGGGGCCACGTCGCTTCACCGGACAGGCTTCGTCTTGCGATGACGTTTGGATTGCCATCCGGCGAAATACCAACTCAACTGATCTCCAGATTTATTAGCAATACAGACGATAGGGAATCGATCATTGAAGGCCTTTCAACCGACGCCGAGACGGAGAGGTTTGTTGAATTGGTGCTCAGGTCCATCAAGCATGTTCAGCCGTCCGATCCGCCTCACTTAATCTTGAGTATCGCCAAGCTATCTGCTTTACCAGCAATGGCACGCATTCAAGAGAAACCCAGAGATATGTTTGAATCTGGGCCATTCCGCACACTGTGGTGGATTATTAGAGCGCTCATGGAAAACCTTCCACCTGATGATAGACTATCGGTCCTGACTAACCTCATGGATAATCCCGGGTATCTCTCGCTTGCCGCTCATGTATTGAGCTTTTTTCTTCGTCAACATCAAGCACCTGACAAAGAAGAATCTACCGCCAAGGATGAACCTTGGTTGACAAAGGCCCAACTGGAAGAAGCTGAAGACCGGTGGTTGAAGTCCGCGGAGAAGACAAACGAAGAAGGAAGGCTCCTGGATACAGGGGACAACACTCGTGTACTCTTCACCCTCCTATCGATCAACCCAATTAAAGCCAAGGTAATGATAGAATCATTGCTCAATCAGGATGAAGCCTTGGATAAACTGGCTAAGACCATCGGCAGGACCGGCCAAAACTCAGTGAAGGGCGAGTACTCTGAGGTCAAGGGCGAGACTCTGGAATCATTAGGCGGAGTAGAGGTGATTCGCAAGAGGGTAAAGCAGCGGTTGCAGTCTCCTGTCGAAGAAACTGCTTTGGTGGCAATATACAACAGTATTCTTACTGGTGAAGGATACTATCTTATTGATAATACAAGAATGGGACGAGACTGAACGGTTAATACCAAGAAATCACATAACGAATGCGTCAACCGGACGCGCGGGGACGCGTATTACCATTTTCCTTAAGTCCGTTGGCCGCGCGCCGGTTACGCTGTTGTTAGCTGCAATGAAACCACAATAAATGCAAGGAGGAACGAATGGCAACGGTAGTTTCCTTTATTAACTTCAAGGGTGGCGTAGGCAAGACGACCTTATGCGTTGAGATAGCCGCTTCATTGGCACAGAAATTCAACGAAAAAGTACTGATCGTTGATCTCGACCCTCAAACAAATGCGACTCTGTCTCTTATGACTGAAAAGGACTGGGAAGACCATGCGGCTCAAAACGGTACACTCCGGGATTTCTTTGAGGCCTGTTATGAAGGCAAGGAATTGGGGCTGGACTCAATTATTGTGAAGAACCCAGTCAAATACCATGGAGCCTTGACTAATCTAGACCTGGTTCCATCTCACATTGAACTTTTCGGAATGGACCTACGGTTGGCTACCAAGCTTGGCCACGAGAACCTTAAGGCAAAACTCTTTCTGAAAAAGGCCCTTGAGCCCTTGCAAGACAAATACACTTATATCTTTGTGGACTGTCCTCCGAACCTTTACCTAACAACGCAAAATGGCCTATTTGCAAGCGACCATTATCTGATTGTTGCCCTTGCTGAGTACCTTTCCACGTTGGGCATTGCGCATATTCAGAAGTCGGTTGGCAACATTTTTGCCGACGCCAACAAGCTCCTTTCTGATATAGGATCAGGTACCAATGGCCTCAAACAACCCGCTATTGCTGGGATTATCTTTAACAGACTGCGTACCATCTATAGCGGAACATATTCTCAGGAGGACATTATAAGGCGGGTTACGGCGGACTATCCGGGCATGGTGTTCGATGCGAGGGTGCCACACTCGGACAAGATTGCAGTTCGTGCTGAACAGAAAGTTCCAATAGCTGTATCTGGGTACGCTGCAGATCGGGCGTATGAGGAAAGAATCACACAAGCTGCCCATGAATTTTACGATAGACTAACGCGCCCCACCGCTGGGAGGTCTTGATGTCACTTACGTCTGAAACCCGTCTTCTTAATATTGCAAGGAAGTTGAGAGATCTTGCCCAAGATATCGAGGATCTGTCTGTATCGCTAAGTCAGCCCAAAGAAGAAAAGAACAGTCGTGCAAGAGCGCGGGATATTCCGATTGATTCTGTTCTAATTGAGCGGCTAAAAGGACTCGGTCGCGCGGAAGCATCGCAAGAGCTTTCTACCCTAGGCCATAAGCAACTGGGTTCTATTGTTAGGGCGCTTGGCGGGTCTAGCGACGAAGCAAAGAAGAGCAAGGAAGTGCTTTCAGAAAGGATTTTGTACCGACTATTTGACTATGCCGCTGGTCATAAATTGTTGAAGGGCGAGACCGACCCGGAAATAGAGGCTAAGTCCTGAAATACATAGAAACAACAGCTAACTACTTGATGCAGCCAATCGGCCATAAAGCGGCCTCTGGCTGATCATGGCGTTAGCACCATGAGGAGGATAGATCTATGGGATTGTTTTCCGTCGAATATCAAGATGTTTCGGGCCAGGGGGTTATCGCACAAGGCGGATTGAAATTCAGGGTACCAGAGGCGTCTCTGTCACGATATTTTGCCCCTGTCTTGCCCTACGTTTCGCTCAATGACCTGATCGGCGAAGCGATATTTTGGATTCTCATGCCAGCGACGGTTGCCATTTGGATATTTCCGCTACTCCTATACCTGTACGACATTCCCATGGCTTTGTTCATCATGTTGGGGGTTCAGGTTGCGGCAGAAATCTTACACCAACTTGTCTATATAAAGCCGCTCAACTATCTCACTTTCTTCTTGGGAAACAAAATCCTTCAAGTCGTAGCATACGTTGTCCTTGCAATTGTCTTCGGCTTCTCGGGGCACGGTAGCTGGATAATCCCACTTGCTGGGGTGTTCGTTTATTATGCTATCGGTCTCGGCAACGTCGTAATGAGTACAATCGACTTCTTCTTAGCCATGTTCGTGGGCGTACCCAAATCGGACCATCTTTTGAGACTAATAGGCTGGCACTATGGCCGTAAGTACACGAATGATGACCCAACAAAATGGATAATGTGATGCCGAGCGTTGGGGACGATACGGGAAACAAACTTCTCTATTTCGCTTACGGCTCAAACATGCTTTCCAAGCGGCTTCGCGCTCCCAGCCGAACTCCCTCGGCTCTATTTCTCGACACGGGTTTTGTTGAAGGCCGAAAGCTTACCTTTGACAAGCTAAGTTCTGACGGCTCGGGGAAGTGCGACATAGAATCCACGGGCAATCCTTCAGACAAAGTCTATGGGGTGCTCTACGAAATCATCCAGTCTGAAAAAACAGCTCTGGATAAAGCGGAAGGCCTTGGAAAGGGCTATGAAGAGCAGGCTGTTGCAGTCATTACTCCCTCTGGACCTCACAAAGCCATTGCATACGTCGGAACCTCCAAGAAGCCCGATTTGAAACCCTTTCATTGGTACAAGGAACTTGTGGTTGCGGGAGCTATCGAACACCTTCTCCCGGAAGAGTACGTACAGAACATAAGGGCGGTTGAGTCAAAGCCAGATACGAATACCGAGAGGTGCAGAGAGCAAAGAGAACTGTTGAAGGGCTAACGCCGCCAATCGGCCTTAAAGCGTCCTCCAGTTGATCGTTAGCACCTGACTATGATCGCTTTTGCCCTTCCAGGTTTTTTAATATAGAAACTACTTGCGCAGTTTCTTAGCAGATAGAAAGGAGAACATACATGATAGCCGAAAAGAAAAGGAGAACAAATATTGGCGTTGGTATTGGCATTGTGTTGCAGAGCGTAGGACAAGTGCTCCAGAACGAAGAACCATCTACAGCTCCAATCGGCTTCCTCCTAACGACAGTTGGCCTTGTTCTTTTTGTCTGGGGTTGTTTCAATTATGCTCAGGGGAAAGGTTACTCCCAGTGGCTAGGCTTACTCGGGCTTCTGAGTTGTATTGGGCTGATCGTGCTCGTCGTTCTACCGGACAGGCACAAAACTGTATAGAGAGGAGATACTTACAAAAGTGCTAACAAGGCAATCCAGCGGACGTCCTTCAGCCGCCGCTGATTTTTGTGTTATATGTGAAATAAGAATAAACCGTATGCACTGAAGTTTACCGGAGGAGGCAGACATGGGTGATGAGATTCTGGAATTCGCAGAAGCAGCAGGTGCAACTGATCTAAAACAGCTATTCGATTACTCCGAGTTTCATGGGTTATTCAAAAGAAGGAACTATTTCCTTTTGGACAAAAACACCTTTCTAATCATTGGTATAAGCCGTAGCAAAATACGTCCGTTCTTTGGGCTTCGCAAAGGTATTTTCGAGCTTTTCAACAAACTGACCGAGAAAACTGGCACATACTACTATATTGCGCTTGCATCAAACAAGTCAGGGTGGGTCCTGCCAAAGACCCAAATAATAAACCAAATCTCAAAAGGCTTGATTAGCTACTCAGCGGGCCAGAATTCCTATAAGATCAATGATTACAACTTGAAAGATCAATATGGTTTCACTTCTATGGAAGGTTTTAGACAGAGGATCGGGGTGGCCACATAATTGATCGCTGTCGAAATGCATTCATATAACGAAGCGGTGCAGCGAATCCGCCGCAGATGCGGCGTCTCGCTGACCTTCACGTTCGATGGAGGAAAATATGAAAAATGTCAGTTTTGATCTCACCACCGCTGATGGTCTTAAGAAAGCAGTAAAAGTCTATGACAAATACGGATGGGCGTTAACACCATTTATACCTCTTGGCTTGCCATTATGGGCAGGCAAGAAATTAATTGACTTTATTACAAAATCAACAACTGACATCATTGAGACTCAGAGGAAGACAGCTATTGATCTCATTAAATCAGGTAAAGATAATAATGTTGATAAAATGACAATCACACTAGACCAGCAAGCGGGGCTCGATATTGGCGCTGACATAGAAGGCATTCCAATCAAATGCAAAGTCGGCAATAGCGGGCACATGATAATTGATGTCCAATACAAAAATTCATAAAAAACTTGGAGTAATTTCATGAATATTCGAGGACATATAATCGATGTATTTCAAAATGAATATTTGTTGGCGAAGATATTGAACTTGGCCAAGATAAAAGGGATTGAAAATGATTTGAGATTTTTATTTGAGCAATCGTTTTTTTATCATACGAAAAAAGTGCCAGAAACAGAGGTTAGTAACAGAACAGATCTAAAACTTCCTTTGGAGCCACCCATACTTATTGAAATGAAATGCTATGATGGCGTACTGACAAACACAGATACGCAGAAGAAGATCAAAGATGATTTTGAATCCCTATCAAAAGATACGTCAGCTTCAAATAAAATTTTTGTATATTTCGGTCTGTATGGAAAGACACAAGTGCCGGCACTCAAAACAGGTTTTATACCATCCAATAGACTTGATGAAATAAAAAAGGAAATAGAGCATATCTATGAACTTGGGAAAAATCAAGGTGTAGAAATTGCCGGCCATGAATACTATGATAAAACCTTACCGGACCGTATTCTTTATTGCGCATGGTTTCATTGTCAATTATCATGAAAATTAGTCCGTTTTTTTCACCAATTTTAGTCCACCCATTGTTTTCATAAACCTTTACCTTTTAATTCTTTTCATGTTTTTCATTGCTCCTTCTTTTTACCCATCATTTCTTTTAACCGATAGCTTTTACCCTGTATGAAGAAGGGATAGCAGTGATGTAATAGTCTGTCCAATATGGCAGCGGCAACCACATCATCGGCAAATATCTCACCCCATTCTTCAAAAGGTTTATTGGAAGTAATTATGATAGATGTTTTTTCATATCTTTTCGATATAAGCTTAAAGAACAGTGCAGCAGATTGTTTTGATAATGCAAGATATCCCAGTTCATCTATAATTAAAAGATCGATACGGGAGATGGTATCCAGAAAGGAGGGTAGTGTGTTTGACGCTTCATGTACTATAAGTTCATTTACCAGGTCTTCTGCCGAATACATGATTACCCTTTTTCTTGCCTGTACCGCCTTCATTCCAAGGGATACCGCAAGATGTGTCTTTCCTACGCCTGGCGGTCCTATAAAGATGATGTTCTTTGCCTGGGCAAGGAAGTTTAATGTTGCCAGTTCTCTTATGAGCTTTTCATCTATTTTCGGCTGATATGTAAAATCATATTCTTCAAGGGTTGTAATAAAGGGGAACCTCGCCTTCTTTATCTTTGTGTTTACCGAGTTGTCCACCCGTACAATAATCTGCTGCTGAAGAACTTTATAAAGGTATTCCTGATATGATATTTTTGCCTTTGCCGCTTCTTCCGCTTCTGTCTGATAATATGTTGCCACTACCGGAAGAGAGAGAATCTTACAGTAATCCTTAATGCTCTGATCGAGGGTATTCATATCCGGTATTCCTCCATACTGCGCTTTACGTTTGCTTTGTAGAACAGGCCTATTTCATGTAAAGGGCGGGAGGGCGACAGTACAGGAATATTCATCTGTGCCCTGTGTGCGATATATCCTTTAACAAAGGCAAATGTAAAACATCGGTATTGAAGACATTCTTCCATGCAGGATTGGCAGTCAATATCGGAGTAATCATCAAAGAGGCGGCTGATCATAAAGATGTTGTAGTTCGCATTTACTGCCCTCTGGGACTTGGCAGCCTCAAGGAACTTATCGATATTTTCATAGGAGGCAAAACGCTCCTTCATCTTTTCCGCACTTATAAAGAAGGATTCCCTGTCGCTTTTTTGTATATGTCCCCTGTAGTGTTCCTTGTTGATTATTACCCGCCCCTTATCCGGTGATAGGGTATGGGCGGCAATTATCTTGCCTGCATTTGATTGAACGGTTACATATAACCCTTTTGATATTCTTACCCACACATCCTGGCCTGCATATAAATAAGGTACTGAATAACGGTTGCCTCCGAAGGCAATAAGACAGTCTTTGGTTGCCTTCCTCAATTCTCCTCTATGCCCTGCATATCTGTTTTCAGGCATTTCAAGAAAATGGGGCTTTTCTTCGGCAAGCAATTCTGAAGGCTTCTTATGTGTAATGCTGTGAACCTTATCGTTAATTTCTTTTTCAAATACTTTCAGTTTTTGATACAGATCTTCAAAAGAATCAAAGGAGTTGTTGGTAATAAAATGGTCTTCTATATATTGGAATGGGCGCTCTACTTTCCCTTTGCTCCAGGGGTGACCAGGCAAAGAACGTGTGGGATGAATGCCGTAGAACCCGCAGAACTGTAAAAATTGTTCATTCCACTTGAAGTTGACAACGGAAGGATCTGTTACAAAAATGCGTGCGTTGTCAACCTGAATGCGTTGGGTTAATCCTCCCATTATCAAAAAGGCGTTTTCTAAAACCTCAAAGACATCTCCCATTTTAACGGTAAGTGTTACATCAAGAACCTTATACCTGCAAAAACCCAGTTCGGTAAGATGGATATAAACTTTTACCTTTTTGCCGCCTATGGTCATTATATATTCAGCCCAGTCATAAAACATCTGTTCCCCCGGAAGGGTAGAATAGGGTTCATAGGATTTTTGATAACCCATATCTCTTTGTGGTTTGAGATGTTTTGCAATATAACGATATATGCTTATAGGGGAACCGGTAAAACCCTTTGACTTAAGGTTTTCGATAATAACGCTTACCTTCTGTTTTCTCACAAGATAAGATTCCTTTATATATTCTACAAAAGGATCGATGAGAACAGAAACAGCGGGTTCCCTGTGATAAGAAGGATACATATCCGATGCAAGCGCCTTTTTTACCGTACTTCGGGATATGCCCACAAGATCTGCAATCTTCCTTGTGCCCATATAAGGATTTTTCTTCTTCAAATTTCTTATTGTTACCCAATCTTCCATACTGACCACCTTTCTTCCTCCTATCAGTTTTTGATAGGAAATATTTTATTTCAGGTGGACTACTTTTGGTGAAAAAACTGGGTTAGTTTAGCATGAAAATTTACACCGAGATTGCCATCATCTATACGGTAAAATCCAGGAAGGGTTCGGAAGACCTTCACCTGCCTCATGAACTCGAAAAGGAGCTGCAATCGAAAGGAATCATGAGCACCTGGATATCTGAAGACTACAGGTCAAAAAGGTCGTATGATGTAACTACAAATAATGTGACAATATCAACCATCCACAGTGTCAAAGGGTTCGACTATGCCTGCGTGTTTTTAACAGGTCTTGACATGCTCGTGCCTCATGAACTCTGGACTGAAGAACAGCTTATAAGCCTTGCCTATGTCGCTGTAACGAGGGCAAGATATCGGCTCTATATTCCATATATTGAAGAGAGCTGGTTGGTGAAAAGGCTTCTGAGCGCTGCCAAACAACCATAAAGGCCTTGTATGGATAACCCGACAATCACCTATTACTCAACCGAAGCAAAAAACATATCCGACAAATAGAACAGCGTCCCAAGCGGGATTCATCAGTTTTTCAAAGCGGCCTTTGTTGTAGGAATGAAAATCCTCGATATCGGCTGTGGCTCCGGCCGTGATATGGCCGAGCTCATTAAAAACGGTTTTGATGCCTATGGCGTTGACGCTTCTCCTGAAATGGTTCAATACGCCCAGGAAAAATATCCGGAACTAAAAGGAAGAATTGAAAAAGGAGTACTCCCAAACCTCGAAAAGCCCTTCAGCGGTGAATTTAATGGTATCTTCTGCTGCGCAGTCCTGATGCATCTGCCGAAAGAAGAATTGTTTGACCCAGCATTTGCTATAGGAAAGATACTAAAAGAAAACGGCAGACCCGTCTTTAATATAGAGTTCTCAAGCTTTGCACATCATTATGAATATTATCCCAGACTTTGCCCTCCTTACTCGCCGTGGGTGAAGGGAAAGGTTGAAAAGATCGTTACATTATATATGAAGTCCTAATCTCTGTGGACACTCTTTGTCAATGTATAAACTATGTTTTCTCTATATTTCAAGTTACTGGTGACGTAGTCTGTACTATGGGTAAAATCACAAAAAGCTACACATTTTATCGATAATGACATCACCCCAAAATAATTTTTCTATCGGTGACATACTGCTGTCATCATAATATGGTATACTCACTTATAAAGGAGGGTCATTATGCCGCAATATACATTCAAGATAAACGATGAATACAGAACAGTAGATGCCTTTGACTTCGATGACGCTCTAAGAGAAGCAGGCATCGACGAAAACGACGACTATGAGGTTATAGAAGGAGATGCATTCAAAAACAAGTGTTTCATGGCAGCTATTACCGATGAGATACTGTTCGGGTCATAAAATACCGCCGTTAGAGGTTGTCATGTATATCCTTGTGTTATTCGTCGTTGGCATCTTTATCCCATTCATTTTATGCGCAGACACCAAAGTTTATGATAAAGACTGGAACCTGAAAGAAAGAATAGACGACAGCGGCCGCATCTATGACAAGAATTATAACCTTAAAGGCAGAATCCAGGATGACAAGATATACGACAAGAACTGGAACCTCAAATACCGCATTAAAGACAACAAGGTTTACGATAAAAACTGGAATTTAGAAAAAAGGATAGACGGAGACAAGATATACGACAAGAACTGGAACCTCGAGGGGCGAATTGAGAAGCAAAAATAGGAAACAATTAGCGATTTACATCCATCCGGGACGATTTGTGTGAGAATGAAACAAATTAAATTACAGTTGAGTGAGTAGAGTAAGTTGAGTAGGTGAGTGGTGAAAAAGGGAAAAACAGAGGATTGGAGGGTTAGAAGGTTGGAGGCAATACGAAAGCCGGACATCGCACATCGGACATCGGACATCGCACATCGGACATCGAATATCGAATATCGAACATCGGACATCGAATATCGAATATCGAAAATCGCACATCGCACTTCGAAAATCGCACATCGCACATCGCACATCGAAAATCGCACATCGCACATCGCACATCGAAAATCGCACATCGCACATCGCACATCGAATATCGAAAATGATTTTGCTATGAGCTATCAGCTATGAGCTATCAGCTATGAGCTATCAGCTATGAGCTATCAGCTATGAGCTATCAGCTATCTCCTGCCTTCTATAACATTCTTTTCCCTTGCACCATAGACCCTCGTATTTTCGCCTTGAATTTTGAACATTCCTGCCTGTGCCTAATTCCTGGCAGACAGGTGCATTTACTTGTGATTTGTGATTTGGTTATTGGAATTTGCATTTATTTGGTTATTGATTATTTAGAGTTTAAGTTAGTCAGAAGCCGAGACTGTCTATGTTGAAGACCTGTAACTTTTTCAGATTCATAAAAAGCCATGGGGGAATTAAAAAATGTTTTGAAATTATTGAATAAAAGAGGTAGCATTCTGTATACAGTAGCGAAGGGGAGGAGAATAATCGTTCAAAGTTCAATGTTCGATCTTCAGGGATTGCTGATTGCTATCAGCCACGAGCTATTAACTATGATTTGTATCCAAAGGGGGAATTGATGGATTTCGAAGCTATGCAACGGATGCAACAACGTCACCACCCTTCTAAACATATAATGAAAAGGGTGAGTGATTCATTATGGTAAATATTGAGCGTCAACAAACAGTTTTTGATCTTCTGAAAAACTTTAATGGGATTAACCCGCTGAAAGAATTATTCTGGACACAGTTGAATTACGAGCGTGTGAATCAACCTCTTTCCAGTAGAAACTGGACAGAGAGTCTCACAGGTTTGCTTGCAGAGGATCCGCTTCTCTTCGCTGCAGGTGGACACGAAGGTTCATTTCATATTATTTATGTTCGTCTGTTATCTGACGGACTTTTGCTTGGTCAAGAAAGGCTGATTGTTAACAGACTCATAAAAGAACATCCATATACATTATTTGTTTTTTCCAATGATGGACAGGATGCGTGGCATTTCATCAATGTAAAATATGATGCAGAAGAGAAAAAGAGAAAGATCTTCAGGCGTATCACAATAGGCCCCTATGAGCGTCTTCGTACAGCTTCCGAAAGAATAGCCCTGCTTGACCTTGATGAAATGGGAGCTGATCTTTTCGGGATCGCACCTCTTGCTATTCAGAAGATACACGATGATGCCTTTAATGTTGAAGCCGTTACCGAGAAGTTCTTTGAAGAATATAAGGCTATTTTTAATATCCTCCAGAAAGACCTTGCAAGGCAGACAAAAGATTCCCACTGGGCGCATGATTATTCACTCCAGTTCTTAAACCGCTGTATGTTCCTTTATTTCATTCAGCGAAAAGGGTGGCTCGGTGATGATAGGGAATTCCTGGGAACCTTCTGGGAAACATATTGGCGTTCAAATCGACCAGACGATTCTTTTGTTGATGAATGGCTTCAGGTACTCTTTTTCGAGGCTTTCAACAATAAGTTCCATGGAGGATATAAGCAATTTCCCTCTCAAATTCAAGAAATTCTCCAAACAGCCCCTTATCTCAATGGTGGTCTATTTAAAAAGAATAGGCTTGATGAACTGTATGAATTTACAATTACCGACAACCGGTTCAAAGAGGTCTTTAACTTCCTCGAACGGTACAACTTTACAATAGCAGAAGACAGCCCCCTTGACCAGGAAATTGCCGTTGACCCTGAGATGATTGGAAAGGTATACGAAAGTCTTGTAAATGTATCCGAAGAAACAACCGAGCGGGGAGACGCAGGCATCTTTTACACGCCGCGTATCGAGATCGACCTTATGTGCCGGCTTTCCCTCGTCGATTATCTCTTGAACCATCTTGGCAATAACTATAAACCTATCCTCTATCAGTTTGTTTTTGCCATCGAAGAAGACGATAAAGAAATCATAGATAAAAACATAACGAAAGTGCACTTGTGGGAATCAATCTATCCACTTATTTCAGATGTCACTGTCCTTGATCCTGCCTGCGGTTCAGGCTCATTCCTTGTGGGTATGCTCAATATCCTCGATGACCTGCAGGAAAGAGCACAAAAGAAACTCAAGATGAACGAGGATGTCTATGCACGAAAGAAGCGGATAATCGGTCAATCCCTCTATGGTGTTGATGTTATGGAATGGGCATGTCATGTGGCAGAGCTTCGGCTCTGGCTTGCCTTGATCGGCGATGCCGAAATAGAAAAGCATGACCTCCATGTCAGAATTGAACCGCTCCTTCCCCATTTCTCATTCAAGGTGCGCTGCGGAGACAGCCTCGTTCAGGAGATAGGAGGGCTCAATCTCTACCATGCGCGGGATACACGGCTCATACCGCAGGCAATAAAGGCGCGAATCACAAGGTTAAAAACAGAGAAGTTAAAATTTTACAACAACGATCCTTCATGCAAATTCAGAACGAACGACGAGATCATCCATGAAGAGTTAAATCTTTTTCGGGACATCCTCGAAACAAGGCAAAAGAAGATACAGGAAGAAATTGTTACATTACAGCGTAAGATTAACGGTCCAAAAGGAGAGCTGGTGCGTCTCGACGGGAGCGTGGAGAAACAGCCACGCCAGTTAGGACTCGAAACTGTGACAATGCAGAAACAGATTGAAACCTTGAAAAACGAGTTTGACCAGATAGCATTGTCATGGGATGCCTTAAAAACAGTCAAAGACATACCTTTTGTCTGGGATATTGCATTCGTAGAAATCTTTGAAGGCGACAAAGAAGGTTTTGATATCGTCATAGGCAATCCGCCGTATGTAAGGCAGGAAAATATTGCAGATCCACACCTTTCCCGGGAAGAGATAACAACGGAAAATAAAAAGATCTATAAAGCCAAGCTCGCCCGGTCAGTCTACCAGTCATATCCTAAATTCTTTGGCTATAACCGTGACAGGGACGCTGCAAGCAGAAAGCTCGACGCGAAGAGCGATCTCTACATCTACTTCTATTTTCACGGGTTATCGCTCCTGAACAAAAGAGGTTCTTTCTGTTTCATAACATCCAACTCCTGGCTCGATGTGGGTTATGGAAAGGATCTGCAGGAGTTTCTCCTGAAACAATGCCATGTGAAGATGGTTATCGACAATCAGGTAAAGCGTTCCTTCGCCTCCGCTGACGTGAATACGATCATCGCACTTTTCTCTGCACCTGATGACCCGATAGATTGGACATCTGACAAAACAGCGAAATTCATCATGTTCAAAGTTCCTTTTGAGAGTGTTCTCTCTGCAGTTGTCTTTGATGAGATAGAAGAAATAAGGGAACAGAAGAACATGCCGGAATACAAGGTATATCCCATTAGGCAAGAACTGCTGCTCATTGATGGATGCGAGGCGGATGAAGAAGATGAGCGTGGAGCATGGGGCGTAGGGCAGAGAGTAAAGGATGGTATAACTGAAAATATTATCGATGTTGTGAAAGATAAGAAGTCGTCGGGGATACTCATCAAGAGCGCCAAATATATCGGGAATAAATGGGGAGGAAAGTATCTCCGCGCGCCTGATATCTACTGGACGATATTGGAAAAGGGGAAGGGAAAGCTGGTAAGGCTTGGCGACATTGCTGAGGTACGCCGTGGGTTTACAACAGGCTCGAATGAATTCTTTTATCTCGATGAGGAAAAGATAAAACAATGGGGAATAGAGGAGGAGTTTTTAAAGCCAGTTATCAAAAGCCCCCGTGAATGCAAACGCATCCTCATTGACCCAAAGGATTTAAAATACAAAATTTTTATGTGCCATAAGGACAAAAAGGATTTAAAAGGCACCGCAGCGCTGGAGTATATCAATTGGGGCGAATCGCAGGGTTTTCACGAAAGACCAAGCTGCGCTGGTAGGGTGAGGTGGTGGGATGTAGGGGAGAGAAAAACCCCAAGACTTAACTTTAATTATTTGATTAGTTCGACTGCAAAAACATTATTTTCAGTAGATGGTTGTTACGCAAGTGACAATTTTCAGGAGATCCGTTCTGACAAAGAAATGGATTTGTCTGTATGCGTGGTTCTAAATTCTACCGTTTTTCAGCTATGGGTAAACATGGCTGGCCGCTCTAATTTCGGAGGTGGCCTACTAAAGATTCAAACATATGAACTTGCCGATCTGATTTGCATTAATCCGTCAGCGATAAGTTTTAGAGACATACAACTGCTCAACGCTTCATCATGGGACGTCCTTGCTCCATCGACTGACCGCCACGCACTCGATGCCATAGTTTTCGACGCCCTTGGCCTCACCCAGACCGAGCGTGATGCCGTCTACGAAGCCGTCATCAAACTCGTCGAAGCCCGCCTGAAAAAGGCAGGGAGCGTATAATAGGTATTAAAAAACATGAAGCTATCTGATTCTCAACAAAGACAAGCAGTTCAAGAAAGGCTCAGAACTTTTGGTTTTCCTCAGGCATCTCTGGTGGCAAACGGTAGTGGAAATTTATTGCATGCGAGAAAACCGTCCTAAAGATTGTAGCTGTGGTGAGGGCAAGACCGCATGTGAACAGTGCCTGAAAAAACAGTATGATACTAAAAAAGAGATTGATAAAACTGTAAGTAAATCACCAGGATAGGTGGGTGGTAAATTGATAGAGAATGTAAAGAAGAGGGGATATTATCAGGTTATATAAATTTTAAATTAATAATAGATAAAATGAAATACAAAGAATCTGAAACAAGAGAATTAAAGAAATCAACATCAGAGCTGAAAGAAGCTGTTGTCTCCATTGCCGCAATGCTAAACAAACACAAAAAGGGTGAGCTCTATTTCGGTATAAATAATGACGGAACCGTTGTTGGGTTAACCATTTCAGGAAAGACCATAAGAGACGTTTCAAAAACAATCTCTGATCACATAGAGCCAAAGATATACCCTAAGGTTGAGAAAATAACCATAGGAAACAAAGATTGTATTAAAGTTGCATTCCAGGGAGAAGATGCACCATATCTCGCCTACGGCAGGGCTTATATACGGGTGGGGGATGAAGATAGGCATTTGAGCGCCAAAGAGCTTGAAAACATGTTTCTCAAGAAAAAGAATGAAAAGGTGTCATGGAAAAGCAAGGTCTCCGGGCATACCGTAAAGGATGTGAATGAAAACGTTCTCAGGCAATACGTATCCAAGGCGCAATCTGTCGGGAGACTCGATTTCGATTTCGAAAGTGTCAAGACGACTCTCAACAAGCTCAACATGATTCAGGGAAATCGCCTTCTAAACGCATGCGAAGTGCTGTTCTGTAATGAAAACAAAATGGAAGTACAAACAGCAGTATTTGCCGGAACAGATAAAACAACCTTTCTCGACATAAAGAAATTCCAGGGAACACTTTTCGATATGCTCGAAAAATCAGAGCAGTATATATCCGAACATATCAACTGGAGAGTAAAATTCGGAAAGATGAAAAGGGAAAAAATTCCGGAGGTACCCATCAAGGCTGCAAGGGAGGCCCTCGTCAATTCTTTCTGCCACCGTGACTACGCGATACCAAAAGGTAATGAGATTGCCATTTTCAAAGACAGAGTAGAGATTTACAATCCTGGTGCATTCCCTGAAGGCTTTACTCCTGAGGATTTTATAAAGGGTAAAGAAAGATCGATACTTCGAAACCCCCTTATTGCTGAAACCCTATACAAATCGAAAGAGATTGAAAAATGGGGCTCAGGATTAAGAAGGATCTATGAGGAATGCGGGTTACATGAGGTGAAAGTTGAATTTGAAACTCTCAAAAGCGGTTTTATGGTTGTCTTTTACAGGGACCTGGCAATTAAGAAAAAAGAAGGTCTCCAGGAAGGTGGCGGAATAAGTGAGGGAATAAGTGAGGGAATAAGTGAGGGAATAAGTGAGGGAATAAAATCATTACTAACATACATAGAAAATAATCCGGGAAAACGGATAAACATTATAGCACAAGAAATGAACAAGCCCGCAAAAACAATAGAACGATGGATAAAAAAATTACGAGAGAAGGGTAAGATAGAGTTCAGAGGCAGTAAAAAGGCAGGAGGATATTATAAAAAATAGTCTACGATAAGGAGACGATAATGAGAAAGGTGGTTCAAGAATAAAGAGAGGGGTTATGCCAGCACATGACATCATAGACAACAGGAATGAGAAGCTTGTTGACCATATAAACCGTATATTAAGCTCAACTGAGGCTGCCCGTTTTGCTGTAGGATACTTTTTCCTGTCAGGATTTACAAGCATTGCGGAAAAGCTTTCAGGAATAAAAGAATTGTACCTTCTTATCGGCAACACTTCAAACCGCGAGACCCTTGAACAGCTTGCAGAAGGCTATAGGCGCCTTGAATTAGTAATTGAGGCGACAGAGGCTGAAAAATATCCAAAGAGAACTGAATTGAAAAGGATCGCTGCAGAAACAGGCGAAAATATCAGGACAGGCATTGAACTCATGGACCAGACTGATGAAGGAGAATCCCTCGTAAAAAACTTTGTACGGATGATCGAAGAAAAAAGGCTCAAGGTCCGCATATATACAAAAGGCAGGCTTCATGCAAAGGCATATATATTTGATTATGGAAAAATCTTTGATGAAAAAGGAAAGCCTATAGAACGCCACGAAAAAGGTATTGCCATCGTTGGATCATCAAACCTTACTTTGTCTGGCGTAACGCATAACACAGAACTGAATGTTCTGGTGCAGGGAAACGACAACCATACTGAGCTTGTAAATTGGTTTGAAGGGTTATGGAAAGAATCCCATGATTTTGATGAAGTGCTCATGCAGGAGATGCAACAATCGTGGTCTATGGCACAAGTTAAGCCATATGATATCTACATGAAGACGTTATATAATCTTATAAAGGATAGGCTGGAAGGCGAAGACGATATGGACATACTTTGGGATGACGAGATTGTATCCCGGCTTGCTGATTTCCAAAAGGTTGCTGTCAGACAGGCAGTCCAGATCATACGTGATTATAGCGGGGTTTTCATATCAGATGTTGTCGGACTTGGCAAATCGTATATCGGCGCTGCAATTGTAAAACATTTTGAGAGAACAGAGCACGCAAGGCCGTTGATTATATGCCCTGCTCCTCTTGTAGACATGTGGGAACGGTACAACGAAGTCTATCAATTGAATGCCCGTGTTCTATCTATGGGGTACCTAAAAGAAAAAGACAACGAGAACATGAGCATGTTTTTTGAAGACGTGCGATACAAAGACCGTGATTTTTTGTTGTTAGACGAAAGCCATAACTTTGCTCATCCTGATACGCAGCGTTACAAAATCATGCAGGGGTTTTTACGCATAGGGAAGCGTTGCTGTCTTTTAACCGCAACACCCCGCAACAAGAGTGCTTGGGATATCTACCACCAGATAAAGTTGTTCCATCAAGAAGACCACACTTATCTTCCCATAGATCCACCCAATCTCAAAGAATATTTTAAAAAGATCGATGCAAGCGAAAGAAAGCTGCCCGATCTCCTGGCCAATATCCTGATTCGACGAACAAGGAATCATATCCTTAGGTGGTATGGTTTTGACGCGGAGACACATCAGCCCGTAGACCCTTCACGGTTCCGTGAATATATAGAAGGCAAAAGACGTGCTTATGTTATTGTTGCAGGCCAACACCAATTCTTCCCTAAACGAGAGCTTGATACTGTGGAATATAGTATTGAAGATGCCTACCAAGGTCTTTACCAGGAGCTTCGAGGTTACATGGGCAAGCCAAGAAAGGGGCAACCCATTAAACCAACTCCCAATGAGCTAACATATGCACGTTATGGTTTGTGGCACTATGTGAGTAAGGATAAGCAAAAAGAAGAACCATATGCAAGTCTTCATAGAGCAGGGGCAAATTTACGCGGGTTGATTAGGGTGTTGTTGTTCAAGCGTTTTGAATCGAGTGTTGAGGCATTCAGGCAAAGTGTTCGTAAACTTTTAGTTATTCACGAAAGGTTTTTAAGCGCTATTTCAGAAGGATTTGTTCCGGCCGGAGATGAAGCACAGACCATTCTTTACGAACCAAACCAGGAAGAAGAACAGGATTTAATGGATGCCCTGAGAAAGGTATCAGGTAAATATAAGGTGGCTGATTTTGATATTGAGCGTCTAAAAGAACATATAAATCATGACATTCAGTTATTCAAAAAGATACTTCAGCTTGTCGATCCTATCACTGCAGAACAGGATGCAAAGCTACAAAAACTGATAGAAATAATCAACAAAAAACCCTTAAACCAGGGTAAGAGGTTAATATTTACACAATATGCAGACACCGCAAGATATCTCTACCAAAATCTTAATCCTGGAGATTCAAGAGATGATATCGATGTAATATTTAGTGGTGACAAAAGTAAGGCACGTGTAGTTGGTCGTTTTGCGCCCAAAGCAAACAAGGAATATAGATTTGCTAGTAACGAGGTCGAACTGATGACAGTTGTTGCAACAGACGTGCTTGCGGAGGGTCTAAACCTTCAGGATTGTGACAAGATCATAAACTACGACCTCCACTGGAATCCTGTTCGACTTATACAACGATTTGGAAGAATAGATCGTATTGGATCTGAACATGATGTGATCTATGGTTTTAACTTCCTTCCGGAGACAGGTATTGAAAGAAATCTGAAACTGAAGGAAAAACTACGAATACGTATTCAAGAAATTCATGATACGATCGGTGAAGATTCGGCAATTCTTGACACTTCCGAACAGCTTAACGAAGAGGCTATGTATGCAATATACGAGAAAAATGCTGGTCAACTAAGCCTTTTCGAAGATGAAGGTGATGATATTCTTGATCTTAACGAGGCAGAAGAAATTTTGCGCCAATTAAAAAAAGAAAATCAAAGCGAATACGAGCGAATTGCAAATCTGCGTGATGGAATCAGGACAGTTAAGCCATCAGACAAAAAGGGATTGTTTGTTTTCTGTCAGGCAGGGAGGTATCAGCAATTATTTTTGTTGGATGAAAAAATGAATGTTGTTTCAAGAGATGTACCCAAAATACTTGGAGTTTTGAAATGCGGTAAAGAAATGGAAGGACATGCCATTCCACATGGATATAACAACAAAATCATGCGTATTTTAAAAAGTTTCAAAGAAGAAGTTAAACATCGAGAAGCAGAACGGGAACTTACTTTTTCTTTATCTCACGGACAGCGATATATTATACGAGAATTGCGAGTGCTATATGGAGTAACAGACGATGCGGACATAAAAGGGAGAATCAATCTTCTCGAAATAGCTTTCCGGGGGGCAATCCCTAAAGCAGTAAACAAAGAACTCAACAAGATCCGTCGTAACGGCATAACAGGACATAATTTAGTTAAGTTATTGGGCGATATTTATAATCAATATAGTATGAGAGATTGGTTAAACCGTAAATATCCGAAATATGAAGATCAGGCAATCCCTAAAATTATATGCAGTGAAGGTTTGGAGTAAAAAAATAAACAAAAAGAATTTTTTTATTCAATAAAGTAAGTCATACAATAATGTGGGGGTTTTTATGGAAACAAATGAGGTGAGTTTTGCATTTGAAATTCTCCTTGAAGAAGTTGAGGGGGTTATAAACACACTAAACGAAGATGGTTCTGAGGCATTTCAAAAAGGAGATTACGAAAAAGCTCGAAATATTATCGAGGAAGCTACAAAGCTTACAGCTTTTAGAGAAAAGTTACAGAGTCTGCAAAAAGAATGGGAACAACTGCATTCTAAAAAAATGTTTCGTGCCAAAACACAAAAACCAAAAAAAAGAAGGTCATTGGAAACAAAATTAAAAAGAGGTCTCCGTACAACAGAAAAAGAATTTTGTAAACCAATCCTTGAATCCCTAAATGACCTTGGGGGTTCTGCCAGAATGAATGACGTTCTTAAAAAAGTTGAAGAGAAGATGAAAAATACACTCACACAATATGACTATCAACCGTTGTCTTCTAATCCTAATCAGATTCGTTGGCATAACACAGCACAATGGTGTAGAAACACCCTTATTATGAAAGGTCTTATGAAAAAAGATTCTCCTCGTGGCATTTGGGAAATATCTGATGCCGGTATCAAAGAACTATTTGCCATGAAATGATTTATTATTAATGAGCAAATTAAGGGAGATATTATGGAAACCAATAGTCTTTTATTGAAAGAAGGACAGTTGAAAGAGTTCAGAATAAACAAACCCCTTAAAGTATTTGGTATCGATCTTGGTACCACAAATTCAACGATTACAGAAATTACCTGGTTACCCTTAAAAGGTTCAGCAGAAATTCCTCTTTGCCAATCCATTGAAATAGAACAGCCAACAACTGAAGGTATATTCACAAGTCCTTTAGTGCCTTCGGTAGTTGCTATACTACCATCCGGTGATGCTTGGGTTGGTGAAGGAGCTAAACGCTTACGTACTGATCCCCAACAAAAAAATCTGATTCCAGAAAAAACAATATTTTTTGATACAAAAAACGATATGGGTCTAAAGAAGAGTTACTTTCTGGCTAATGAAAGCTATAATTCTGCCTGGAAAATAGCTGGTCACATTTTGGCATTTCTTAGAAACAAAGCTCAAGATATTTCTAAGACAGAACCAAATCGTATTGTAGTGACAGTTCCTGCATCGTTTCAATTGAACCAGCGACGCGATACACTTCTTGCCGCAAAAATGGCGAATCTTAATTTAAAAGAACATGACCTTCTTGATGAACCAACTGCAGCACTACTTGATTATCTTATAACTAAATCCCCTGAAAATATTTTTAAGGCAGGTATCGTTTCTAATGTTCTTGTTTTTGATTTTGGAGGGGGAACATGTGACGTATCAATAGTACGCATAGAAATAGATAATGATACAGAGCAGTTAAAGGCATCAATGCTTTCCGTTTCCCGTTACCACAGATTAGGAGGAGGAGATATTGACGCTGCCATTGTCCACGAACATTTAATTCCTGAAATTATTGCTGAAAATAATCTCTCAAAGAATGAACTTACATGGTCTCAAAAGAAAAAGGGGTTAGAATCACAATTACTCACCACCGCCGAATCGTTAAAGATTGCATTGTGTAAGGAAATTGACAGGCTGAAAAAGCATGGTAAATATGACTCCTCTGATAAGGATAGCATTATAGCAAAACAACCTGGTTTGAAATGCCGAATAGGCGCAAAACAATTTACATTGACCCGTCCACGGTTGGCCGCATCTGACTTTGAGAAAATCCTTGAGCCTTTTGTCGATACTGAATTTCTTTTTGCCAGAGAAACAGAATATCGGTTGACCCAATCAATTTTTGCTCCTATTCAGGATGCGTTGGAGAGATCAAAATTAACACACAGAGAAATAGATTTTGTACTACTGGTAGGAGGCAGCACCCTTATTCCTCAGGTTAAAGAAGCAATAGAGAACTATTTTAGTGAATCAAAGGTCGGAACTTTCGATGATTACCTTGATGTTCAGTTATCCGTAAGTCGTGGTGCAGCATGGCATGCATTTTTTCTTGAAGTTATGGACAGACCTTTTATTCAGCCAGTTGTAAGTGACACTATTGCTATGGTTACCGGCAAAGATATTCCATGCACGCTAATACCTGCCGGAACAACACTGCCTTATCCGTCTGATGGTTCATATGCACGTTTAACAAACCTCGCCGTACCGGAAACTTTTGTTCGTGATGTTAAAATGGAAATAATAGCCATCTCAACGAGACAACCGCTCTTTTCGGAGACATGGCACTTAGGACAAATTGTAAATGCTGGTGAGCCTATTACCTTTGAATTTAAGATTGACAGTAATCAAGAGTTTGAATGCCGTGCTTATCTGACTAACAATCCAAAGGAAATATTTACAAAGACCATTGAAAATCCTCTCGTGAATATAGTAAGCCCGAACAAAATCCGCCTCCAGATAGAGGAATTAGAAGAAGTATTTCGTCAAAAAAGAGGATTTACTGCCGATGACAGGGAGGAGCTTATCCAAATTTCAAAATGGTATGCTGAGCTTAAGCAGCTTGAACGTGCACAGGAATACCTCAAAACTGCTTTAAGATTAATAAACCGCCCTGATGCTGAAATCTTAAACTTACAAGGTATCAACTACGGCCAAATGGGAGATATCGAAAATCAGATAAAGGCATATAAAGAAGCAGATATGTCATCACCTTATTGGGGCGGACCCTTGTTTAACCTCGCATTAACATTAAGGCAGCATAAACGTTATGATGAAGCCCTTGAAGTAGCCAATAAGGCAATCGAAAAAGATAAGGAAAATGCAGCATATTATACCTTGAAAGGCCTTTGTCTTAAGTCTATTGGCAAAGAAAAAGAAGCCAATGAAACTTTTCATAGGGCACTGAAAATGTATAGACCTGTTGAAGAGCTGAGCGATTGGGAATTGGGTTGGCTACAAACGTGTTGTCATCAAATTAATAACAAAGAGATGATGAAAAAGATAGATATGGAAATGGAAAAGCGTAAAACACCCATTGCGCCATCGTCGTCTGCTTTACCACCCATTGTTACAGGAGGTATCCAGAAAGCATTATGACGACATGGTTAATTCCCAGAATAGATCTAACACCAGAGCAACTACGCATAGTTGAATTACCACCCACATCGCATAGGGTCATATTTGGTTTGCCAGGATCAGGCAAAACTCAGGTACTTATCCACAGAGCTGCCTATCTTAGAGATAGATATGGAGTAGCTAAAGATAAATACAAAGTTTTTATTTTAACAAATGTTCTAAGAGATTATATACGATCTGGAATCTCTTTTCTCGAATTACCCGATGACTCAGTATGTACCTTTCACTCCTGGTGTGTTGATTTTTATAAGAATCATATTTCCCAAAACCTTCCAAGAATAAACAGCAATTTCAGACCTGATTTTCTTAAAATTACAAGAACTGTTCTTCAGCATTTAAGAAAAATAGGGCACACGAGCAAGATGTTCGATTTTATTTTAGTAGATGAAGGACAAGACTTGATATCTGAAAGTTTTGAGATACTATGCCACATAGCCAAGCATGTTACGGTTTTTGCCGACTACCAGCAACAGATTTATGAGGGTGGCGCAAATGATAGAAATATCTTTGAGGCATTAAACCTGTCAGCTCAAAACGTTTCTCTTCTTGGTACATATAGAAATTCTCCAGACGTTGCTTATTTAGCATCTTATTTTATAAAAAACAGCGAAAAAAGGTCTCAATATCTTGCACAGATTAAAAATAATCAATGTGAAAGGGAGAGACCATTGTTATATATTGCAAATAGTCTCGATGATGAAATGGATCGATTAGCAAAGATTATTCAAAAAAGACAGGCAATGAACCAACGAATAGGAATTATTGTACCACAAAATAGGCATGTATTTGGATTAGCAGATGGTTTGAAAAAAAGAGGAATCATTGTTGAGAAAGCTGTCCCTCCGCCAGTTAAAACAAGGTCTGTAGGGAACACGTATGTGCTGTTCGATAATATGACTCCTAAAATTGCGAATTATCATAGCGCAAAAGGATTAACCTTTGACTGTGTATTGTTACCAAGACTTACTGAACGATCATTTGGCAATTTTGACGATGATTTGCGTATGCGACTCATCTTTGTTGGAATAGCAAGAGCTATGCAGTGGGTGTATTTGAGCACTGTTGAAAAAGATAAACCAAGAGAAATGTTATTGTTAGAAAATGCAGAGAAAAATAAACATATCATTTTTCAGCGGTCTTCAGTTGGGGCGTCAGGACAACAAAAGGATTATAGCAATGAAGATATTCAAGAAGACGATTTCTCTCTTTTATAAATATTGGGTAAAATTAAACAGATAAGGAAAAATCCCTATAGGATTTTAAAACTGCCAGTAAATCTCAGGGTGTGATAGCTTGGCACTTTGAGATGGTCAAGTCTTTTCATACAACATCCAGCAGTTTTTAAGTGGTTTGCTGTTCTCATCATACTGCATCCTTAACCTTTGGTAATGTTCTAAAGTACACCTTGTCTATTCCGATCTATTCGAACACTAATTCCGGTTTTATCCGAACGGCTTTTTTATGATCCTTCCCCTGCCGTCTCTACTTTATAAAAGTGTTCGACCTAAGTCAAGGTTGAATATATTTTTCTCATAGAATCTTCACCTCCTTTCAATATGATCTTATGGGCATTATGGACTATCCTGTCGCATATGGCATCTGCAAGGGTAGGTTCTCCTATGATGTCATGCCATGTATCTATAGGGAACTGACTCGCAATGATGGTTGAGCGCACATTATATCTATCCTCCATGATCTCAAGGAAGTTTCTTCTTTCATCATCGGTAAAGGGATTTATCCCCCAGTCATCGATGATAAGGAGCCTTATCCTCTGGAGCCTGGACAGGAACTTTACAAAGCTTCCGTCAGCTTTTGCTATTTTCAGTTCCTGAGCCAGCCTTGGCAATCTTACATAAGTGGTGCGTATACCCTGTCTGACAGCGCTGTTGCCCAGGGCACAGGCAATATAAGTTTTGCCTGATCCGGTAGGTCCGACGATTATGATATTCTGATTGGAGCGTATCCATTCATTTTGAGATAATTTAAGGATTACGTCTTTTGATAACCCCCTCCTGGTTCTGAAGTCTATATCCTCAAAACAGGCATTGTGATGCCTTAAGTGGGCATAGGAAAGAAGTATTTTAAGCTGACGATTTTCTCTTGCTAATTTTTCTTTATCAACAAGCATACCCAGACGCTCCTCAAAACTTAAGTCCTTATATGCATGATTTGATATCTGTTCCTGCAGTCCTTCCGCCATACCTGATAACTTCATTGCAATGAGTTTTTCAATAGTCGCCTCAATCATGGGTTGCCTCCCGGTAGTACTCATTGCCTCTTATGTTGTTATGAAGGGGGACAATCTTTTTGTTTTCAACGTCCGTTACTGAACCTTCCAGTCCCATCTGAAGAAGGGACTTTACGCTTTTGTAATTATATGCTTCTATTTCCAGTGCCCTTTTACATGCTACCTCTACCCTTTCGGGGGAATATGTCTTTGAGAGTCTTATAATACCGAGACAGCTTCTAAAGCCATGTTCAGGGTGAGTTCTGTGTTCCATGATTTCTTCAAGGAGAGTTTTTGTGTTTGGCCCTATTTTCTGGCCCCACAGTTTTATCCTTGCAGGGGTCCATTCGAGATATTGCCTGTGTTCCGCGGGCATATGAAGGTTCTCTGTAACAAACGCCCCCGGTTTATCCGTTTTTATATGAGAAGCAACCCTTTTTCCTTTATGGTACATCTCTACAGTGTTGCCGGTATGCATGATATCCAGGGTTTCTCCTATTAAGGTATAGGGAACGCTGTAATATGTTTTTTCTACCTTTACGTGGTAATCTATGTGTACTTTCGCCTTTGTCCATGAGGCAATAATAAACCGCTCCGATGGAAGAGGTTTTAAAGCAGGTTTCTCGATTTCAATAAAAAGATCATAACGTGATTTGTTTATTAGCGCCATCGGTCTTCTGTTCAGCTTTTCGGTTTCTTCCAGTATGGCTTCATTCAGTTCAATAAGACTGAAAAAGGTTCTATTTCGGAGTGCTGCAAGGATTCTTCTTTGTGCCTGAAGTACGGCGTTTTCAACCTTGGCCTTATCCTTTGGTTTAGCGACCCTTGTTGGGATGACTGCGATATTATAATGCTGCGCCATGGCGGCAAGGGTTTTGTTGATCTCCGGATCATAGAAGCATGCATGGGTAACGCCGGCCTTAAGATTGTCCGGGATCAGACATTCGGAACATCCTCCGTAAAATTCAAATGCTTTTATATTACATTTTATAAAGCTCTCGGTAGTCTGACCGGGTACGGCATATGCAAATATATATGAGCTTGCCCCTAAAGCGGAGACAATAAGTTCTGCCTCAATCATTCTGCCTGTCGCAGGGTCCTGATAATGAGGCTTATCCCCGGAGAAGTCTACAAACATCTTTTCTCCTGCCTTATGAGTGAACCTCATAACAGGGTCGGCCTTTTTCTTCCAGTCACGGTAAAGTTGGTAAAACTGGCTTTTTTCATACCCGTCGGGATTATCCCTTTTGTATTCCTCATGTAGCAATTGAAGGGTTACACCTTTCTTTTTAAGTTCTCCTGCAATGTACACAAAGTCAGGCATTCCTTTTATTGATGTCTTTTCAGTCTTAGGTGATATGAGATCTGAGAGGGTATCTTCATCTGTCTCGCAGATTTCTTGATAAGTAGCACCGAGTTCTTTAAGCTTCTCCACATAGGTTGAAGCTGTTGAAGTGGATATATTGCATGCCCTGGCAATAGGACGAATACCAAGGTTGCATTCAAAAAGCAGCCGGGCAATTTCTTTGATTTTTTTCATTGTTGTTTTCCTCCCTTTCTTTTTCACTTATACGCCCTCCAGTTAATTTTTGAGGGCAGTGTATCATATCAGGCAGGGAGGAGAATCATAATCCGTTTTTGCTCGAACACCAAATCCGGAAAAGTTATAAAAAGTGTTCGATGAAAATCGGATTTAGTGTTCGGTTATCACCGGAATTGGTGTTCGACCTTTTTCGGAATTGGTGTTAGAGGTTGACCGGAATTTACAGCCAGGGGATAATAAAAAGTGATATATTACCTGAACTAAGGGTAGATCGGGGATCACCCAATACATCCCTTGTTACAAAAGAGTTCTTTGACATCATGGGTGCTGACCTATCATTTGCCAGGGTGAGAAGACCAACTGATAATGCTCTTACTGAAAGGTTCTTTGGTACAGCCAAGCAGGAGGAAATATACATAGTGGGAAGCTATCCTGATGAACAATCAGGTCGTTATGAGATCGGCAATTATATCCGCAACTATAATTATGACAGGTCTCATCAGTCCTTATGGAACTTTACCCCTGCCCACATACATGAGGTAAACAACAAGACAAAAATACTTGAGGAACTGACAAGACTGAAACATGAAACAAGATTAAAAAGAAGACTCTATTGGGAGAGTGGGATTACATGCTTATAAATAACAGATCGCAGTCGGAATTGTTGAAATGTGGTAAAGTCGAAGGCTTTTCCATATTTCAACAATACTGCTTACGTTATAACAGCTTTTTAGATATTTATAATGTTTTGTCTGAAAAGTGTTCTTACAAAAAAATTAAGTTTTGTCTAATTAATAAAAAACTTGACAATTATAGACAAAGAAACAGTCATTACCGGATCATTCAACTTTACAAAAGCAGCAGAAGAAAAGAACGCAGAAAACCTCCTCATTATTAAGTCAAAGGAGCTTGCAGGGAAATATATAGAGAACTGGTATAAACACAAGGAACATTCGGAGGTGTATAGGCCACGGTATTAAAGAAAGAGGTGTCCAGATATTTCAAGATGATTTAAAAAATGATTTAACCCAACTTCATGATAATTTCCTCAAATCTGTGCAATTTTGGGTCGTATCAAAAATCAGTAATCAATAATATCAGTTAGTTACGGAATAAATGGGCTAAAAATAGCATTTGTAGTACCAAAATGTCATATTAGTCTATTGACTATCTCTATCAGATATAGTATTCTTTGTATATGTTCATACGTAAGGTCTTCCATACAGATAAAAAGAACAACACTGTCTACCACACCTTCAAACTCATTGAATCAGTAAGGACAGAAAGGGGACCAAGACAAAGGATGGTTGTTAACCTCGGTGCTGATTTTAATGTTCCTGAAGAAAAGTGGAAAGACCTTGCCAACCGTATTGAACAGATTGTAACAGGTCAGTCTTCTCTTTTCCCCCCTTCGGCAGATATCGAAGACCTTGCCCTTTTATATGCAAAACGCATCATCTCTTATCACGGGAAGGAAGATAAAAAGGAATCTCCCGATTACCATACAGTTGATATAGATACATTAGATCATCAAGACGTCCGCTCCGTAGGAGCAGAACATGTGATATATGAGACCATAAAGGCCCTGGGTCTTCCGGACCTTTTTGCCTCTTTCGGATTCAATAAACCTGCCACAGATGCAGCTATAGGTGTTATTGCAGCAAGACTGATTGCACCATCTTCAGACAGGGCCGCACATATATGGCTTCAGAGTGCAAGCGCCATAGATGACCTTCTTAAGACAGACTTTAAAAGTCTCTCTCAGGATAGGGTATATAAGACAGCAGACATGCTGCTTAAGAAGAAAAAGGTCATAGAAGACCACTTACGATCCAAAGAATCAACTCTTTTTGATCTCAAAGAAAAGGTCATCCTCTATGATTTGACCAACACCTTCTTTGAGGGTTCCGGAAAATACAACGACAAGGCTCACTTCGGTAACTCCAAAGAGAAAAGAGGGGATTGTCCTTTAGTGACCCTTGGACTGGTTTTAGATACTGACGGATTCCCAAAAAGGACAGAAGTCTTCCCCGGTAATATCAGCGAGCCCGGCACACTCAAAAAGGTCATCTCCTCCCTTTCCCCGAATATACAGATAAAACCTCTCATTGTTATCGATGCCGGCATTGCAACAGAAGAGAACATTGCCTGGCTGAAAGGTTATTATGACTATATTGTTGTATCCCGCAGAAAGAAGATAGATGCTCTCCCGGATATGGTCACCGTCAGGGAGGATAATCGCAGATGCATCCGTGCAGGGATTATCCGCACTGACAATGAGGCGACACTTTATTGTTATTCCACAGACAAAAAGATAAAAGAGACAGGGATACAGAACCGTTTTGAAAAAAGGTTTGAGGAGGAACTCACAAAGGTTCATAACGCCCTCAATAAAAAACATGGAACCAAAAACTACACCAAAGTTATAGAAAAGATAGGCCGCCTCAAAGAAAGGTATAAGAGGATTGCACGGCACTATGAGATCACCGTCACGAAAAATGATAATCTGGCAACAGCTGTTACCTGGCAGAAAAAGCATATTGAGCATCATACCGGTATATATGCCCTTCGTTCCAATTGCCTTGACTTTACCGAACAGGAGTTCTTCGACATATTCTCAATGCTCACTGATATTGAAGACGCCTTCAGGAGCATGAAATCGGAACTTGGATTAAGACCTGTTTACCATCAGAAAGAGTACCGTTCTGACGGACATATTTTTATTACCGTTATTGCCTATCACATTATGCAGACCATCAGGTACGCATTAAAGAATAAACAGATCAGAGAGAGCTGGTCAACAATAAGAAAAGTATTGTCAACCCATGTCCGCATTACCACCACCATAAAAAAAGATGATGGCAGAGTAGTTCACATAAGAAAGTCCACAAGACCAGAACCTGTCCATACAAAGATATATGATGCCCTTGGTCTGCCCCACTGTCCGGGTAAGACCATAAAAACCATCCTTTAAAATCAGTAGTGCCTAAACGAGACATTTATGATGTGTAAGTGACTGATTCTATGGAGCTTTATTTTTGAGGTCATGAAGTTGGGTTAACATAACATCTATATCATAGACTCTGTATGTTAGATGTGTCAAGATTTTAATGCTGAGGATGCAGTTTGGTTAGATGCACGGATTTCAATTGTTAGTTTGGGATGCCGTTCCAGCAGTTTGAGAAATTTTATGCTTATTTCTTAATAAAATCACCAGATAACGATCTTTAGACCCTTACCTTTCACTTCTCCAAAGTGTTTTCTGTCTTTTGTATGTATCTCTTTACAGCCGTTCTCTAAAAAGGAAGCGATAATAACCGAATCAACATAAGGAATGCCGCGCCCGGCTTTAAGTGCGGCGGCTCTTTCCACAATTTGTTTATTCATATCAACGATGCTTGACGTTTTTTCTATACCTTCCGTCATCCTTCTTCCTTGTTCCGGCTTTCCTATCCGTATCGTAAGGTATAATATTTCCCCAAGAGTCAGCACAGACACATAGGGTACAATTTCTTGTGCCTTCAGGCCTTCCCAGTGCTTAACAATATTCGTGTCTCCTTGAATCAACCCTAAAAAATAACCTGTGTCAAGGCCTACCATCTGTCCGTATCCCTTTCGTGATTCCACATTTTTATAACATTGCCCGGGTCGTAGCCTTTTCGTATTTCTCCAGCAGCAGAAAGAACATCGTCGTAACCCGATTCATTCTTGCCGGCTTTCATTATTAAGCGTATCGCCTTTTGAACAACGTGGCTAAAACCCTCTTTCTGTGAATTAATAAAATTTATCTGTTCATCTGGCAGATATACCGATATATTTTTTCCCATTGAGCACCTCCTGCATTATAGTATATTATATCTAATAGCGTACTTCAATATTTTCTTCAAGGGGCGCCGCGATTATATGTGGATCGACAAACAGCCAGACAAGTTCAAGCGTATCGGATTCCATGCAGGCAACAGAATAGTTTTGAGGATCGGCAGGTTAGACATAACTCCACTCAACACTTTCTGCGCAACCTTTTTTCCAGTCGTGTTATTTCGATTATTTCGTCGATAAAATCCGCCCCAAACCTGAAAGCTTTCTTTTTTATGCTGCCTCGTATCGGATAATGGGGATATTGTAATTTTGAAACCACTTATTTTTCAAGCCAACCTGAAAATGCAAACAAATGCAGTTCTTCAAGCGACTTGTCTGGCGCCAGCAATTCTCCACCTGTATAAACCATTTCTGCCTCCTTGCATCTATTGATAAATTATTAACATCCGCAATATTTGCCCCGTGGTAAACGATTGTGCATCTATAAATGGTTTTACCTGCGTATTGCTTTTAAAATACATCTACAGTCATTGTAGGGGCCGTTTTTTTTGCGATTGGATTATTTGCAGGTAAGTTTTCGTCGTATCCGCCAAGTACACAATGAACTTTGCCGACTTTTTGAAGTACTCCGGCTTTAATATTATCTACCCACAAAATCTTGCCGTTCACCAAAAGCAACTTCAGTATCATATTTGCTGGTTGCGGGTACGTTCACACAACAATATTACTTCAAACCGTTTCTTTTTTTGGGGGCGTGAGCCCCCCTTTTTTAACGTTAATTTACCGGCGAAATTCCCTATTAATATCATTTGGTTGCCGACCATTCTGCATTTATAAACACGATATTCGTGAAGAGTTTTCAACATTGATATCTTGGTTTTATTTCAACAAAGGTGCGAAAATACAATGGGCGTTTCAAGAGCAAATAAAAGGAGACCGATAAAACCAAGCCGATGGGATAAGGTGTTGGTAGCAACTGGATGAACCTGTAGTTGGAGACCATTTTTCTGCGGAAGATATTTTTTAGCATAAAAAAGACCCTTAAACCATTGCCGGTTAAGGGTCTTTCACTGATTGGATTTTGTGCAAAAGAACATCGAGAATTCTTTTGATTTTGCTATATTGTCTCGAATCCTGCTTTTACAAAGTCTGAATCAAACGCAAAGGCTTTTTTGATGCTCGATACTTTCATGACCTCAAAAGATGTGCAGTCGGTAAAACTGAAGCGTTGGTCGCTGTATTTTTTGAATAATTTTAAGGCGCCCATGAACAGCTTTTCTTTTACCCAGATTACTTCTGTGCTCTGGCTTTGCATAATTGCGTTCGCCGCAATGAGCGCTACATCACTATTTGCCCTTATCTTGAAAAGCGTCAACATCTCATCAAGGATGTAGTCCGTTGTGCAAAGGATTGCTTTTTCCTGCTTTAATTGTTGCCATATTTTAAGGGCGCTTTCATGATTCGTATCTTTCTTATCGAAGTAAGCAATCCAGGCAGAGGTATCAATAAAGACCCTCATTTTTGGTCTCCGTAAAGATATTTGTCGTGATTCTCAGAAAGATCAGTTCCACATTCAACAAATCCTGCCAATTCATCAAGAGTATCTTTTCCTGAAGATTTCCCCTTTACCTCTTCCAGATATTTATTTACTGCCTCCCGGACAAGTTGAGCCATTGAAACATCTCTTCTTTGAGATTCTCTTTCTATCTCGGTTAACAGATCATCGGGGAAAAAAAATTGTATTCTTTTTGTCATGCTCATAATCAATTATCCTCCTTGATATCAGTATATCATGATACTGATATGTTGTCAAATTAAAATACAAGGCATCAACACCTTATCACACCGGCTTGCGATGAAACGGCCCCATTTTGTTATTATTGCCACGACATAATCCCCACAAAGCAGGGCAAAAACAGATGCTGAATCAAGCGCCTTTAGATGAGCCTCCCGGTTTTGTGTGCCGCTCCGCTGTTATACTGCGCCGAGCATCCGTTTAATGCTTTTTTTCCTGATATTTTTTGCGCTGTTGATGAACCATTCCGGGGCAGGATTTTCCGAACACAAATTTTCCCAGGTGTAGAGAGCGGTGTGCCTCTGTACGCAAACGTACCCCGCAGGAGTCAGAAAATATGCTACGTAGTAGTCCGGGTTCATCGTGTGCTCTATCATCATTACCTTGACGGCATCCCCTGTGCCATAGCGTTTGCCGTCCATGTCCACCCATACCGGTTTGCCAAGAGTTTCTTCGTAGCATCCGACTTCCTGAATATATTTTTCGGTCGCCCAGTTGTAATTCGCCGTGTTCTCTCTTTTTTCTTTTTGCTGAAGACGCGCTTCGTAAGCTTCGTCGTAGTCCATGTCCAATGCGGTGTTCATAATTACCCTCCTTATTTGATTTTTCTCTGTTTCATATACTTGGACAGGTTCTGCCGTGAGCAGCTTCCAATCATTTTGTTCAGCTTCCTTGCAATCAAAGATACTGATGCCTTATATTCCCTTTCCTCTTCAATAAACTCACGGTAAGTATCGAGCTTGGATTTTCCTACTGCACCCTTAGGCCTGCCAAGTTTTTTCCCTGCCTCCTTTTTTTTTGCGAGAGCAGACTTTGTTCGCTGAGATATGAGGTCGCGCTCTATCTCTGCAAACAACGAGAACATCGTGATCATGATCTTCGTCTGCATGTCTGCGCTGTCTCGAATATCAAGCCCCTGCTTAATCGCAATCAGCCGCACCTTCTTGCGCATCAACTCGTTGACTATGTTGATAACCTCGACGATGCTTCTGCCGATGCGCGAAAGTTCCGCCACAATTACAACGTCCCCCTCCCCTACTTTGTCGAGCAGCTCGCTGATGCGCCGCTTGAGCATATCCTTTTGGGAAGAAATTTCTACCTCGATGAATTCGTCCACCTTCATGTTGCGGTCGTTTGCGTATTTCAGGATTTCAAGGCGCTGGTTGTCAATGTCCTGCTTGTCTGTGCTGACCCTCAAATATGCAAGCGTCTTATTTTTGTTTTTGGATGCCACAAAAGCTCCTTTTTTTTCTGATGCAACTTATAATATGTAATTTGTATATTATGTTGCTAATTATGTCAAATAATATGAACATTATCACTATAAAAAACATGACGATTTTAAAAGGTCGTTTTTAGTTGACAAATTCAACAAAAAAAGACCGAACCATTACGGTCCGGTCTTTACTTTCAAAATAGTGCCAGTTGCATAGGCTTTACTTTGTTTTTTTGTTGGGGGATTGGTTTATCCGGCGGCAGTACGTTGCTTGTTGCAGCTTTAGCAACCACCACCTTCTTGCCCCCCTCCTCAATGTATTTCTGATAGTCTCGCTGAACGACACTATCGATAAAGGCCGGATCAGTAGCCATAAAATCAGCTGCCCTGTCCGGTTGTAATATGCTTATATCATAATGCATTTCTTTGCCTCCACGCCGGAGCCTTCGAAACCGCAGACATAGAAACAATGTCTGTGATTCATGTCTCAGAGAGTGTTTCCATCACTTACTCCGTTGCTTTTTCCGTGACCCGGACAATCCGTGTGCACCCCTTCATGACGCCTGTTGCGGGTATGCCGTAGTAATGTGTGTTAAGGCGCTGCTTTTCGAACGGCGTAATCCCTTCATTCAAAAGTTTGATTCGGCGATCAGCGTCTTGGTCGAGGACTGTTTCTACGAGACTTTCGTTACGAAGAATTCCCCGCCTGTTGTTTTTATAGAGCATGTCGGCCTCCTCCTTTTATTCTTTCAGTAAAGCATCCACTTCCATTTCAGTGATATGGTGAACAACTGAAAATAGTGGATTTTTTACTGCTTCCATTTTTTCTGTGAATCCGCGTGCCTTTTCTTCTGTCGAAAACACGCCGATGTTGAGTATGAAGTCGTTGTTTACGACTCTTGTCAATACGTATACCTTCATTCCTTTCCCTCCGGTTACGCTACATTCAGAAGCGACTCGGTACCGTCCTTCATTACAATCCTCATTTTTTTGTTAAACAAATGAATTTCTTGCACATGGTAGGGTACAACACCGGCTACCCACAACCCTTTCAGGAGGTCCGATAACTCATATTGGCCTATTAGCCTTTGTATATCGCTTGAAACATTTTGTCGAAAGTCGCTTTCCTGGGTATCATAGTCGTATCCGTCTGTTATGAACAACCAATTACGGAAGACGATATCATCGATATTCAAGAAATCCTTCGGGGAATTCGTGTAAAAAATAGTATCAATCTCGCGGTAGTCGTTAATGGTACAAAGTGTCGTAAGCGCTTTTCCTCCGACGGTGATGCTTTCGGCTTTGCACCACGTATAATTATAAGATGTTGTCTGTTGTTTGGACATTTCATCGGAGGCAACACTAACGCTTGCAACGACTTCTTCTTGCGGTATCGATTTTAGCCATCTCGGTACCCTCAAGGGGCTCTTAACATGCTTTATCCCAATTTCCTCGACCACAAAGTCAGTCAATACTTCTTCGCCGTTTATTTTCAAAATGACATGTTTGTTCGAAGGGACTGTTTCTCCCTTTTTTACAACCATTGTCTCTAAATCTTCCCACTTTGTATCGGCAAGGTCAGTAACATTTACATACCAGATATCCATGGTATCCAACTCTTCCTGTGTCATTGCCCTTTCGAGAGTGTGCAGTGCTTCAACTATTTCCTGTTCTACATCCGTATTAGTAATTTTTTCTTTTGCGTCAGCGACGATGTACTGACGGACATATTCGACAAGTTCGGCCAATTTCTCATCCTTCTTTATTGTTGTCCTATAAGGCAACACAGGTGTAATCGGACAGCCTTCTGTCACTTCTATATACAGTTTTTCCGAAAAATAGTTGTAGTACTCTGACAGCGATACATTTATGGGGATGCCGTGAAACACGGCACCAATTTTGTTATAGTTCGCCTTTCCATCGGTAAATAAGCCTCTATGCGTGCTGTTCAGATACACCTTGCACCCCGGCTTGAAATCCGGCAGTGTAATGAACCCGTAATTTTCCATCATTTTAGATAGGGACAGCCGCTCTATTGGTTTCCCGTTAAACGTTATATCCAGCGGGAAAAACCCCAAATTGTACGTTTGAACTGATTTCGCAAATTTAGCCGCCACTTCATCTTTTAGAACGGCTTTTAGCATGAATCCGGGTGCTTTGTCTCCCGGTTTCATAAGCCCGAACAGGCCTTCCCTGTACCCGGTAACGTTGAGGAATTTGTTGCAGTCTACCTCGATGTAACCGAAGTTGCTCCGAAAGCTTACCCTTTCGGATATTGCCACCAAATAAAACAGCCCCCATCCGGCAGGCATCTGCCCTTCTTCTACCTCTTTGTGCCATGCCGAATCGGACAAACAGAGCAAGGGTACCACGGAATCAGCACCGTGGCCGTTATCGATAGCCACAAGGGCGTTGTCGGACAACGTTATATCCAGCTTTGTTGCCCCCGCCCTATGAGCGTTTTGAGCAATCTCAAGCAAGACCCCTTCGGGTCTTTCAAAGAAATGGGGAATCTGTTGAAAGAATCTCTCGCTGTTGATTGTGTTAAATTTTACCGCCTCGGCGGTTGAGTTTGCATTTGTCATACTGCCTCCTTTTTTGTATTTGTGATTTTTATTTTTATTTTCAGAACTGATAACTTTGCTGTGGTCTTGGACACCGCAGCATTTATCGAATTTTTACAGGGATATGAAGTCTGGGTGCGGTTTGTTGCAGTCAGGGCAAACCCTGATGTCAACGTAACCGTCTTTGCTGTCAGCTAAAAAGTCAACGGGGGACAATATCGTCCCGTAATAGTTGGCAAAAACCTGCTTCTCTATTGTACACGGTTCGCCGTCCTCGCCGTGACGGATGTCAAAGCGATACGGGAGCTTTTCCGTTGGCTTGAACCAGGGGAGTTCTCCTGGTAAATATGTGAAGCGGCATTCTACGCCGTTCACTTTGACGGGAGAAACCGTTGTTAATTCACCCACGTCGTGCCACTGATTGTTTTTATGAACTATCAGCTTGCAACCGACTTCGAAGATCCCCTCTTCGGTTATAAAATGACCGAAGATATCATTGAAGCTATCGCCATCATAGACGATTGTGCAAGATGTGCCCGGCTTGAGCAGTTTTGTGACTACTTCAACAAGTTCGACGTCCAACCTCTCGTCGTACTTGAAGTAATAGTCGTCCCCGTATGGCCGTACTTCATAAAGCCATTCAGGAATGTCTTTGTTTTCCCGAATCAAGTTCTCTCCTGTGGCGACGAGGACTATCATCAGGCTTTTCTCCTGCTTATTCCACTCAATTTCGTCTTTGTCGCTGAAGCCTATGAACTCGTTTTCAGCGAGCATTGTTTTGACCTGCTCAGGGGCGATAAGCGATGTGAACGATACCCCGCGCATTGTCACGTAGTAACCCATGTTGCCTCCCTTTGTGTTTTTTTGTATGTTTTTACTTAAGATAATTTCGTATGATGAAACTTCTATCCTTCCGCGAAAGTGATATTTTCGCTTCGTATTTGCGATCCCCATACCTGCCTCAACGAGTGCTCTTATTTTTATCGGCCATCGTCCCACAACATAAAATGCCTGCGGGATACAGACACCCACGTACCGTCTGTACTGCCGGCCAGTTGATTTGCTTATCTAAAACACGTTGTCCCCCACCGCAAGGTGAAGGCCTGTGCAAAGGTCTTTTCTTTTATGATTTCCCCCTGATGTGGGGGTATAGTTCGGGCAGGACGCCCTAAAAAAACACTTTCTATGTTTATATTACTTTATGTTTTTTGGTTGATTATTACTATACTGCTAAAGCGGGCATCTTGCCCAAAAGCACTATGAACTACTTTATTTTTTCGGTAATATTTTTGTTGAAAACTGGTACAATAGAAGTATAATAGAGGTGCAATGGAGGTTAAATAATTTTTTGATGGTACAATAATTTGTTGTTATTGTACAGTTATTGTGCTACTATTGTACCGTTATTGTACTTGGTAATTATGGATAAGAAAACACACAAAACCTTGCCAAAGTTAATTCTATACGACGAAAATTCAGAAATTCATCGCGTTTTGAACATAGCTATACTACTCAATACTTATATAAAGATAGAAGAAAAAGTAATATCGATAATTGCAAAAGACGTAGCCACCGCCACATACCTCAAGGAACACCTCCGTCATGATCTGAGCAGGATAAAAGAATATTTCGAGCAAGATACAATTCGTATCACTGTTGAAGATATTGAAGCAGACCAAAAAACGCCTGTCGCAGGTGAACCCGCAAAAGCCGTTAAACCCGGAAAATTGAACGGTTATATAAAAAAGGATTATGTAGAGTATCAGTATATTATCGGAGAGCCGAATAAGCTTGTTTACAATACGGCAATGAATTTTATCGAGCAAGATTTATTAGACAACAACATCATATATGTATATGGCGCTCCAGGAACCGGTAAAAGCCACCTCTTTCACCTTCTTGCAGATACGGCGGTAAAGGCCGGGAAAAGCGTCTACTTGAACAGCGCTGTTAATTTTACTGAACACGCTAAAAATGAGTACCTATCAAAAGAATTTGGGAAGAAACATTTCCTTAAATGCTTTCATAGTTTTGTAATGAAAAGTATATTTTGAGTCTTTGTTTTTTGATGCCCATATCAAAGTTTCATGGGCATTGTTAAATCGAGTGCCTTTGAAATTGGGCATAGGATTAGTTTTAATCCACAAGATATCATTAAGTATCCATAATCCAACATCTTGAATAATCTTTCCAATTCTAAAAATATTGTGATATGAGCCAATTACCCAGATAGTTCCGTTCTCTTTTAAAACACGTTTGCATTCTTTTAACCATTCTTGGCAAAAATTATCGTATTCTTCGAAACTTGAAAATTTATCCCAATCATCATTTACGGCATCTACTTTTGTTTGGTTTGGACGCCATAGCTCTCCCTGAAGTTGAAGGTTATATGGTGGGTCAGCAAAAATTAAGTCAATAGAATTGTCAGGAATTTTTTTCAAGACATCTATGCAATCACCCTGTATTATCTGATTTTTAAATTCTTCGATCATCTTTTATCACTCCTTTGTAGAAAGCCCCCGCCCGTTGAAATAAGAAAAAATTTGGGTCGAGCGTAGCGAGCCGTTTAACGCCCGTTAGCCGAGAGTCTGGACTTGTACGGATTTCGGCGTTTCCTCGTGTTTCGTTTCTGTTAAACGAAGGCAACAACGTCATGAATTTACGGTCTCCTTCACTTCCGTTCCGTTATGGGCTTACCCTTTATAAACCTGTTAGGGAGAGGGGTAAGCGAAAGTAGTAAGGCAGGTTTCCGAATTGCACATAACGTTTTGCAGCTATAAGAAGTTGGCGATTTCGAAGCACAAAACTGTGAACCTGCACGAAAGTTTGATTGAAAAACTGCACTTCATTTAACCACTGAACCGCCAATTTCTTATAGGTGCTGTTAGCGGGTCGTTGTTTTATTTCGCTTTTGATATGAAATAGTCCCAAGTTGCTTTTGATATGTCTGCGATTATTTTTTCATTTACTTCTGCGTTCTCTTTAGAATCCGTTATAAAAACACTTATAAAAAAATTGTTGTTATCGGGTAAGAAAACGATACCAATATCATTTACCGCAGCTGTTATTCCAGTTTCTTTGTTTGTGCCAGACCATCCTGTTTTATGTGCAACCACGGTTCCAACAGGTAAATTCCCTTTTAACCGCTTTTTGCCAGTAGCTGTCTCTTTCATAATTTTCCATAGAAAATCATAACTGCTTGGGCTTAGCAAGTTGCTCTCATTGAGAAAAAAGAGTTCGAGTATTTGGTTAGCAGCTAAAGGTGTCGTCCAATTCTCAAATTGTCTATCCCAATTATTCTGCATTACTTCCTCATTGATTTTAATAGAAATGTTATCAACCCCACTTGCTTTGATGTAGTTTTCAACAAAGTTAGGCCCCCCAAGAATTTTTAATAAAATATCACACCCCACATTATCGCTTTGAGAAATAGTATATTCTAAGATTTCAGCAATACTAAGCTTAGCTCCTTCCGGGTATTTTTCTCTAATTGGACTCCATAAACCAGGCAAAAGTTCACTTTTTTTGATTTTTATTTTCTGGTTTAACTTAAAATTCCCCCTATCTATTTCGGAAAGCATAGCCAGCCCAATATGAAATTTGAACACACTTTGCATTGGAAAATGTCTTTCTCCATTTATTGAAAACACATCCTGTCCATTATTTCCAAGTACTGCAACCCCTATAGTAGCATTCTTTGATGAAATGATTTTTTGTATTTCTTGTTTTAACGAATCTATCGGTTGAGCAAAAGTATTGCAAACCGTGAGTAATAAAATAATAGCTGTTAATTGAAATATTTTCATTTTATTTTCTGTCTTTATGATTATGGTGTCTCTTTACAATGCCCGCTAACGTGTGCCGCACCCGCCCGAAGTGCCCGCCTATAAATTCGCCGGAATGCGAGCGAAGCGGAGACATGAAGGCGCTACCCCTTGTCAAAGCGGGCATTTTGGGCTGCGGCTGTTGGGCGTCTGTGCCTCTGCCTTCTCTTCATAGGGCGGGCGTTTCTTCAATTTCTTCGGATTCTATTTCTTCATTCTTTTCTGTCCCTTTTGTATCTATTTCAAAGAAATCTATTCCTGATAGCTTTTGCTTTAGGTCGCTAACGATTGACGTTATCCTGTTTTCAATAAAGGTGTCGAGAGCATTTTCAGGCATCACATCCATTCTTGACCATGTTAGTAAGTCATTAGATAACAGATGAGATTTAAGAACTTTCTCAAATTTAGAGATATCTTCTCCTTCTTCCTTTGGTACATCAAAATCTTTAATATACTGTAGGGGATTTCTGTCGCTAATAACAAGGTTGGTAATCTGTGTCAAGTAAACGATATTCATTAAGCTATTGCTATTAAGAGAATTGTTCCCTGGATGTTCTGAAATGTAATTTGTTGGGAATACATGATGCAAATTCGGCTTATCTGTTGAAAAGAAGAAATTGTCAGAGATTACATCTCTGTCGGTAAATTTCCAGTCTTTTGGTAAATGATTTGAATAAAGGGAAAGAATCGCTCTGGATAGCCGCCCCTTTGAACTATATGAAGAACTTCTCAATCTATCCTTGTCAATAAGAAATCTGCCAAACTTGGCAGGCATTTTATCGCTGTTTGAATGCAAAAAAGTAATATGATTGGATAATTGAGTGGTATTACTCAATAAATCATCGTTATGAAAGCTATAGAACCAGAAATACTTTTTCAGAAACTCATAATCCGGTGATTTGTTTTGGTAAAAATATGTAGCCAAAGTAATGTAGAAATAGCGGAATGGAATCAAGTCTGGCGTCTTAATATGCAGATGGTTTTCAAAGAAGTCAAATACTTTAAGAATTGCTGATTTGCCGTCCGCCCAAATAGATTCAATTTGCTCAGCTTTTAGTTCGTTAAGGTAGCGAGGGGTAATATTGAAAATGCCAGAGTCTTTGATGTTCTCTCGAATCAATATAGAAAGTATTTGGAGGTAATCAAAATCGCTTATTTTCAGAAATTTACTTCCATTTGATTCAGTACGAAAACCGGAAATAATATCCCGTAAATAGAAACCCTTTCTATCCTTCGTAGCGACTCGGTAAGTTTTTGCAACAACAATATCGAAAATATCTAAGGGCTTGCCAGCTTGATTAATACGTTCGAAAATCTGGCAAACTTCGCCAACCGCAATACCCTTCAGGTCGATATAGGCAATTTTGTAATTGTCTAATACGTTCTTAATGCGCCAAAGGTTATCCAGAAAAACCTTATTATCCGGGAGAGTGCTAAGGCGCGTAAAAATACCCTGAAAATCATTCTTGATTTCCAACAAGCGAACAATTAAGCCATCGTCGAATTTCTTTTTGCGCCCCATATTTCTGCGGAATGTTCCTTCTTTATCATCAATTTCATCCCAAAAGAGAAACCGGTGCGAAAAGCTTGTATCATCGATTGCATCATTGAAAGGAATGCTCAAATCGATGTAAACGGTAGGATTGAACCCTGGTTTGCTGGAAATCTTCCCGCCATAAATAGAGGTGAGTAATGATGTCGTCCTTTGTTGGCCATCTAAAATGTACTGGAATTGTGCCCGTGTATCTTCTGGTGGAATGACGTGGCCACCAACTTCTCTGTGATTGTGCAATTTGATATCTGTTTTCCAAATGAGAATACTACCAAGAGGATAGAACTTATAAATACTATCCCAAAGCTTTTTTACATTGTCTTTTTCCCATACAATTTCCCGTTGAAATGTCGGTATTTGATAGTCACCCTTCTGCAAATATTCCAAATACGAAACAATACTAATACCGTCAGGCTTTATTCTATCAGTTAGATTTGAGAGCGACATTGTTTTATCCTTTCTGTATTAAATGTTTTCTTCCCGCCCGCCCTCTTATTTCTTGAAGGCATAGGCATTGCGCCCAACGTTCTGCGGATAAAAGAAGTTGCCGAAGGCAATTTGGGTGAGGCTCTGCAAGAGCCGACCCGTTTATCCGCTGTTAGGCGATGGGGCGATTTCATTTTTTCACCTTCTGCATTATTATCAAATACTTGAAACCTCTCAGATAGAAATTATATCTTTTTGCTCTCTCATGCCAAACTGGGGTATTCGATGTTTGGTTATGTCTCGATACGCAGACAATATCAACAGGTTTAAAGTAGTGCTCAAGAATAGAATACAGTTTAAATCCTACAGGCACAAATTTTTTCTTCTTTGCTTGGTCTCCAATAAGCCAAGCGATATACTTTCCCGGTTTCAAAACACGATACATCTCTTTTGCCACCTTCTCCAATTCTTCAAAAAATCTCGAATCTTCGCAAGATATATTTCCAATGTTATCGGGGTGGTCATTATATTTTATGTTGTCTGAATACGGGGAATCTATAAAGATAAAATCCGCCGCATCGTTATCTAATGGCAATTTTCTTGCGTCCGCTTGCTTTATATCGTCTCTATACGGGACAATATCAAAGCCCATACAATTTCTATTTTCTTCTTTACAAACATCTATGGTAGTCCCACTTCCGCACATTGGGTCAACCACTAAATCGCCTTCTTTCGTATATCTCTGGATAAGATTCCATATAATAAATGCGGGTGTTACTCCACGATACTTGTTGTCGCCGTGCGGTCTGTCTCCATAATTGTGGGTCGGAAAGTCCCACAATGTTGTCGTTTCAAATTTGGGTTTATTAGTCCTCATTTTTTAACAACCTCTTTAAATCATCTATAAAATGCTCGAAAAGTTTAACTTTGTTACTCTCTTCTATTTCTTCTTCAGTTAAAACATAACTGCCATCTAAATCTACTTCCACTATTGCCCTGCCCTTTTTGGTTGGCTTCTTTTGTATTAATGTTCCATCTTCATCTGGTGTTATGAAATAAACTTTAATGTGTTTTGTCGCTTCATCTTGAAAGAGCTTGAGTTTCCAATATCCAGTTTGTGCGATTCTTTCTCTTAAAGTCACTTTGCTTGAAATGGCGGCCAGAACCTTTTGATTCTGGGGCTTGTAAATGATGATATCAGCATCGGGTAAATGTAACCCAAATTCTCCATAGTCAATAGCTAAATTCCGTTTTACTTGACTCAACTCTTTGGATAGATTCGTACTTCTTTCCAGTTGGTTGCCATTAACAACTTTTAATCCAAGTTCTTCGACTTCATCTGTGATAATGTATTGGACTAACTTTTCTAGATTTTTTCCTTTGAAAGCTCGCCAACTCTGTTCGTGGTCTCCATTAGGAGTAGGGTGTTTCAACCAGTCCTGCTTATGAATCTCTTTTGCTTCTTTCAACAGTTCTGAGATGTGTTTGTATGTTTCTGCTCCATATTGTTTTTTCTTTTCCAGATACAACTTTTTCAAATCCTCGAATTTCATATTTCTCACTCTTTTAGTCCAATGACAATATATTCTATAGGATAAGCTTCAAAGTTTGCTTCATGGTTATTGGCAAATCTGCCTGTTTTTTCATCCCTCTTTTGTGGAAGAATTTTAGATGGGATCTCTCTTTTTAATAGTCTATCGAATTTAAAACCAGAGTACTGCAAACTCTCGGCAAAAACTTCAGCGTTTAGTATATCAATACCCTTCAATTTCGTATCACCGATGACATAGCAACATCTACCACCATGTTTTAAAATTCTAAAACTCTCGTCGAACACCTCTTCCATATCAATGAAAAACGCCTCGATTTCTTTTGCCATTTTCTTGCTTTTTTTAGACATTTTATTAACTATATCCATAGCGATTGAACTTCTTAATCTTTTGTTTTCGTACTTTTTGTAAGCTGTTCCAATAAATTCCTTCTTATACTCAGTCAAATCATCAGCTAAATCAAGCCATATAGTTGATAATTGATGTAAGTCTGCATATTCATAACTGGTCACATAGGGACTTGAGGTTACAACTAAATCTACGGTTTCATCAGACACAGGTTGCTTTCTGGCATCTCCAATCTCAATATTTAAGTATTGATTTATATTTTTCCTTATTCTATCAGGAACGACCTCATAAAAAGCATCATTTCCACTTCGCATTTTCATTAAATGTCTTCGTAATGCATCATAAGGTTTGACTGATTTTTTCTCTAAATCTCTTGTTGGTTTTGTGCTTCCTTGAAGCCATATAGAACAGTTTTTTAAGATGTGGCTGAAGGCAACGAGAAAGAAATTTCTTATAACTTCATCATTTTCATCATAAATGACTCTTAATATTTTTCCAAGTTCATTTTTGTTTTCTTCTGTAAACCAGTAGTTAATTCTATCAATATGTTTTTGAGGGATTAATGGTTCAATCTTATCATTAAATAGTGTTATTTGTGTTCCATTTAAAACTTTTAATCTAGACATAAGTTGCTCAATTTTCTTATTGAGATATTCTGGTTCTATTGGTGTTGATTTTACCTTTGTAATGAGATGAGCAATTTTATTTATGTCTGTTCCACTTGCCTTAAATCCCCTAGAAATGGCAGTAACAATAGTCGTCCCACATCCCATAAATGGGTCGTTTATGTGGGCATCTTTATATGGAATATATTCATCAATTAACTTCTCAACCAATTGAGGAATAAACTTGGCTGGGTATCTATGGTAATCATGAGTCCATTTACCCGTATCCGATGGTTTGTATCCCGCAAATGACCAATCTTCATCTATCTTTTTTGTATTAAATAAGTTGATAATTTCCTTGCGCGACTTTGTTGTTTTGAACATTACGTCGTTTACGACCGTTTTCATCATTGTTTCCATTTTACCATCCTTTGTATTTATAAATCGCCCTTTCGCCTAACTTGTTTGTATCAGCACTTGGTGCAGATATACTTCCAAAATAGGATGATATCAGCACCTGGTGCGGATATTTTCATTCTGGCTGAATCGCCAGAAATCCCTTAACCTGACAAATATTGTCATCTCTCACCCCCCTTTATTCAGATTTAAGGTATCAATTGGACTGACTATCTTCCCTAAGCTTTTCGTGCTTACATGAGTGTAAATCTCGGTTGTCTTGCTGTGAGCATGACCTAATAACTCCTGAATATACCTTAAATCCGTTCCTCCCTCTAAGAGATGTGTGGCAAAACTGTGCCTGAGGGTATGAAAAGAGACCTCCTTGTTGATCCCGGCTTTCTTGCAGGCAATTATAAATATTTTGTCTGCTGTTCTTGCTGATAAGTATCGACCTTCTCTTACACCCTCAAACAGCCATTTCTGAGGTCTATATTTCTTCAAATATTCCTTTATGGTTTCTAAAACAGTTTTGGATAGCAGAGTATACCTATCCTTTCTCCCCTTTGATCCCTTAATATGTATAAGCATCCGGTTGCTGTCAATATCCTCAACTTTAAGTTTTACAACCTCGCTGACTCTTAACCCTGAAGAATAGGCAATCATCAGGATTGCCTTATGTTTTACATTATCTACTGAATTAAGGATTTTTGCAATTTCCTCTTTACTTAATACAACTGGAAGCTTTTTGTCTTTCTTGGGTCTTCTGACCTCATAGACAAATTTCTTTTTAAGCATTGTCCCATAATAGAATTTCAAGGCGTTGATTGCTTGGTTCAATGTAGAAGTTGCAGACTGTTTTTCTTCTGCGAGGTAAAGGAGATAATCTTTTATGTTGGAATCATCAATCTCAGAGGTTTTCTTATTTACGAAGTTAAGAAAATCTCTGTTGTAATAGATGTAACCCTTAACGGTTTTATAGCTGTATTTTCTTGAGAGGAGCTCTCTACGGAGGTCTTTAAGATACTCCTCACCCTTACTCTCTCCCACAATGGGTGAGGGGGCATTTTTGACATGCAATGCAGAGTCTATGTGAACTTCTTCACCTTCAAAAGCCTTTAAAATCTTTTCTAATGTCCCATCTGTATTGGGAAAACTCCAATATTTCTTTTCAGGATGCCATTTGCGGCCGGGGATGGTTTTAACCTTCGCAACAAGCTGGGGATTGTAAGGAAATGTTACTACAATTATTCCAGAGTCGTCCTTCGTTATATTCACCCCAGAATTATCCTCTCTTTAATGAAAAAAAATTATATCAAATACCCGGTACTGTCAACCTAATTGTGTAAATTTTTTATAGAAGGGCAAATTAGGATGTACCTTCCCTATTTTAGTATGCCTCCAGCTCATCTCCATCTTAAGGGATATAAAGGCCAGTAGAAGATAACATGAGTTTTCTCCTGCAACTATCTCCATCGGTTTTGTCCTTCGTTTGAATTCTTTATTCAACCTTTCGATGATATTTGTGGTTCTCAGTGATATCCATTCGTCTGTGATTCTGTCTTCGTATTGTTTGCCTCTTTGAATGACCTAAGTTTTAAAGTCTCCGTCACGATCCCTGGGAACCTTTACTTTAACATCGCCTATACCTTTTATACAGAATCTTCTGCTATAGCTGCCGTTACGGTAATCAATCTTACCTTCTTTACGGACATATTTTTCTCTACCTAAATGATGGGTGAGTTCGTTATCCATGAGGTTTGTAAGGAATTTGCCGACAGCTTCTTGTATGTTTACGCCGATGTATTCAAATATCTTTGCCGGCACGTTTTCAACCTCCTTGATTAATGTCAATACTTCTGATACACTCAGTTTTAGTTCCATGGATGTTCCTCCTTTTTAAAATATCTGTGATATGATAGGTCACTTTATTTTATAGGAGGTACATCCTTTTTTCACCCTTTAAAAGAATTTACACAAAAGAGTTTACACTACCTGCCAAGGCTTGATAGCATAAGCCCAAGGTATGAAGGTGATTGCGATTTTGACACTGATTGTCCCATAGGTTTTTACTGTCACAGAAAATATAAGGTTTGTGTCAAGCGTTGATAAACAGTAAAATATAAATAATGATTGTTTTGGAGGTATTGCTATGAAATACAAGGTTAATATCAAAAAAACAGAGGAAGGTTACTCCGTCTGGGTACCTGGTCTGCCAGGATGCTGGTCACAGGGACAGACAGAAACAGAGGCATTAGAAAACATTAAAGACGCTATACAGGCATATTTAGAAACCGTTGAGGAATTGACAAAGGATAAAGAATCCCGCTATGTAGAAATAGCCAATGCCTAAATTGTCGGGAGTAAATCACCAGCGGGCTGTCAAAGCTTTTCAAAAAGCAGGCTTCTGGATTGCCCGAGAAGGCAAGCATATCACAATGACTAATGGTTAGCGTATTATTACTATCCCAAGAGCAAACCCTGTAGATGCTTTCACAATGGCTGGTATCGTAAAAGATGCTGGTCTTACTATTGAAGAGTTTAAGAGACTTTTATAGGTTTGCAAAGAAAGAATTAAAATATCAGTAGATAACAAGCCACTCCAGCTGATGCGGTAAACCGCACCGCTGATTTAAGACGTTATGTGATGTGATGATAAACCCGACACGGGAAGGATTTCTCTGAATGGAGGCTGAATTATGTGTAGGTTATACTGGCTACTGTTTGTGGCTATTCTTCTAACTGGCAATGATTGTTTCGCTCAAGGATACGATGAAGCAAGATCATATCTGCTGAGGGTCTTTAATGACACTTATGTTATTCCCCAAAACAATGCCAAGACATATGTGCATGATAACAACAATAATACTGTCAAGTTTTTTACTAAAGTTTCGCACTTATTTTTATCATGGAAACACTGTTTAATCCCTTGATAATAACCCATTTTTTCAGTTCACCGTTGTCGGTAATGAAATTAGGTTCTTTCTTCAATGTCTTTTCAAGCGTTTCTAAAAGCTTCATTCTCTAACCTCCTTTTGCTCTTTTCTTCAGCCCGCCACGGACGGCGGGCATTCTTGGGGGCGGGTTTAAGAAATTGTTTTACCAACCACATTTATTTTTACCAAAAGTCTGGCGCGGTTTTTCGTCTAACTGGTATATCATGAACCACACATGTAACGTTAACACATATCTGATTGAATTTCAGCCAGTTCAGACATATCGGGTTTTTATTCTTATAAAATAAATATTTCTGCCGATATATATATAAATGATTTATGTTTTTTTTATCGAGTTTTTTCGGCGTTTATTGTTTGCCATAAACCTTAATTTATGTTTTTTTTTGCCTACTTAATTGTGGAGCAGCTGCAGGATGTCACGGGCAGGGTTCATGCAGAGGCGGACATAATAAGGCGCTCGGAAGCTATGGAGGCGGCAACCGACGGCATAGCGATAACAGATGACAATGAAACATACATATACGGTGACATTCTCTCCCCTATGAATAAGGGAGCATCTAAGTGCTTGTGAATCAGAAGGATTGCGACTCATGAGGCAACTCCATGTTGTTTCCTATGAAAATGCTCTCTGGTTTTGTCTTCCAATGTAGGTTTCCCACCATTGGTATTCCTTCCCACCAGATGTATAGACTGACGCTTCATTGAGGACTCTGAAGCCGGGATGACCCGACTCGCACGGGTTACTTTCGCAACACCGTGCTTTGAACTCTCCACGTCTAAGGACATCCTGCCCGGATGCCCATATAGTGTCGGGCTGATTGATCCGAATGCTATTAGTTGGACTATATTTGCTGATACATGGTCCCTGTCTGCTATGAGACCGCAGGATGGACAGATATGGGTTCTGTCTTTCAGCGTTTTTGGGACGGAAGCGCCGCAAACGCATGTCTGGCTGTTGCCGCCGATACCGGGGCGGCTTGCCGGCGTTGCATGATACCGTTTACCAAGTTTGGACTGCAATAAATGCTTCTGCTTGGCAATAGCCCTGTCTGAGGCGGCTTTCGCCTGCCTACGGTTGCGGATCATGAATTTAACGTCGTGTTCCTCAACAGCAAAATTCAGATACTTCGATGCAATTTCCGATGCGGTTTTCTTATGATGGTAATCGCGGATATTTTCGATGCGGGTGTGTATCTTCGCCACTACGGTTATTTGCTTCTTCAGCCTATTTGAATAGGGCATGTCCTCGATTGCCGGCGGCTTTATTCCCGATGCTTTTGCTGTCCGGACAACCTCAAAATGCGCCTTCTTCCTGGCCTCAAATTGCCTGGACATCTTCTTCTGGGCGGTTCGCAATCTCGACTGGTACAGAAGAAACGCGCGAGGCGGGTTATGCTTCTTCCCGTATGATTCCGTGATCGTTGCGGACAGACCGGTATCGCCACCGCCTTCGGGACGGGAATCGTTGTCGGCGGGAAGGGCAACCTGGTCTTTTTCTTGGATCATGGCAACCACGATTACCCACCAATGGCCTTGCGCCCATTTTACGGTGACAGTCTTTTTCAAGCCGCGTATCTTTCTATGGTCACGAACATGGAACTCACCAAGACCGGACAGATACAGCTTTCCGCTCCTAATGAACGCCGCTGTACCGTATTGCGGATATGTGAAGCTTCGATAACGCTTTTCTATAATGAACTTTGGAGGATGAACATTCTTTCGCCCTTCCTTTTGCGCCTCAAAGAATCTTTTGTACCCCTCATCAATCCGAACTGACACATTCTGCCGCACTTGGCTGTGCAGACTTCCCCAGGCTACATTGCTTTTTGCGTACAGCTTCACTGCATTGTACTGGTCGGAGCGATTCAAATAGTGAGGCTTTGCCTCACCCTGCCGTTTTGCTTCCTTGCAATCCAGACGGTTTTTTATCCGATCCTCGGCCAAGGCATTTCGCAACAGCCAACACGAATGCAAAGTGTCAAATAACTTCTTGCTTTCCCCTGGAGACACGTCCAAACGAAAACGATAGGCACGAGCCACCATAGGATGCTTGGCTTTTAGCTGCCTATGCCTTCTCTTTTTGATTCTCGATATATTTTCTGACAACATCCGCAGACATATCTCCTACAGTACCTACATAATAACTGGGATTCCAAAGATGAGACCCCATCCTTTTCTTCAAATCCGGGAATGCGACCAAAAGTTTCCGCGCCGATATACCCTTGATCCACTTCACTAAATCCGAAATGGAAACATGGGGAGGCGCAGATACAAAAAGATGAACGTGATCAGGGCCGGTTTCGATAGTACTTACATCAAATCCTTTCTCGATACCCATTTCAGCAACAACCCGTTTCATCACTGCATCTACCTTGGGCGTCAGAACCTTCCGCCGATACTTTGTGCAAAACACCAAATGATAGCCAATGCTGAAGACACAGGTCCTATGATGTATGATTTTCATTTGCATATGGTATCATAATAGTTGAATTATCGCAATGAATACATTTTATATATCTCAATACAGATATTAAGTATTGCGCTTTCATCCCTCCTTTGAAAAAGAGGGAATTCCCGCTTTTATTCTTAA
>Ga0302236_1000272_pt1 | contig 54380 bp, 46 predicted proteins | sample AAG_UR_Gly_MG_FD_193509 | JGI IMG/M metagenome (GOLD analysis project Ga0302236, IMG submission 193509) | Enriched activated sludge microbial communities from anaerobic digester in WTTP, New Holstein, Wisconsin, United States - AAG_UR_Gly | ecosystem: Engineered > Bioreactor > Anaerobic >...
CCGGAATCTCGGGGATTATATTGGTGTTGACCGTCTTCGGTTGGATGGGAGTTGCCCGTCTCGTTCGAGGACTGACGCTCACGATACGTGAATCCGAGTACGTGGTTTCGGCGAAAGCGGTGGGCGTAAGGAATTTGTCCGTCCTGTTCAAACACGTGCTGCCAAACGTCTTGCCCGTGATCATCGTGTCGGCGACGCTCAACGTGTCGTACTCGATTCTGACCGAATCCTCGCTGAGTTACCTCGGCCTGGGAATACAACCGCCTATGCCCTCTTGGGGCAATATGCTCCAAAAGTCGATGAACTATATCCTCGGAACGGCTATGGGAGTCACCCCGTGGTGGTTGACCTTCTTCCCCGGTATGATGATCTTTTTTGCCGTCTTGAACGTCAACTTTCTGGGAGACGGCTTGCGAGACGCTTTAGACCCGAAATTTACGAGCCATACGTGAAAAGGATAGATAGCGATGGAAGACAGGATACTGAAAGTAGAGAATCTAGAAATATCTTTTAAAACGCAATTCGGTCGCGTCAAACCGGTGGATGAGGTCAATTTTTATCTAGATCGAGGGGAGACACTGGGCATCGTCGGAGAATCGGGCTGCGGGAAGACCGTGACCGCGTTTTCTATCATCCGACTCCTTCCGAAAAACGCCATCCTCGGAGAGCGGTCACGTATCTGTTTCGAGGGCAAGGACTTGGCGGAGTGTTCCAAGGAGGAGCTGCAGAAGATCCGTGGGAAAAAGATTTCTATGATCTTTCAGGAACCGATGACCTCTCTTAACCCGCTTTTCACGATCGGGCAGCAATTGGCTGAAGTCTATCGCCTACACGAAGGTCTATCGGAGAAAGAAGCGAAGCAAAGGAGTATCGGTCTCTTGGAGATGGTACGGATACCGGAGCCGAAAAAACGCATCGACGACTACCCTCACCTGCTATCCGGAGGGATGCGTCAACGGGCGATGATCGCGATGGCGCTTGCCTGCAAACCGTCGCTCCTCATCGCCGACGAACCGACGACTGCCTTGGACGTGACGATACAAGCGCAGATTCTGGAACTCATTCACGAACTGAAGACCGCACAAAATACCTCTACGATCGTCATAACGCACGATCTCGGCGTGGTCGCCGAAATGTGTGGCCGTGTGATCGTGATGTACGCGGGGCAGATTCTAGAAACGGGTGGCATCTTTCAAATATTCGACCACCCGTCTCATCCCTATACCCGTGGCTTGATCAACTCGATCCCGAAACTGACAATCGACAAGAAATCTCAAGGGAAGCTTCACGTGATCGAAGGCTACGTGCCCCATCCCTCTTCCTTTCCAAAGGGGTGCCGGTTTAACCCGAGGTGCGAAAAGGCGTTTCCAAAATGCGTGCAGGAACCGCCCCCTCTATTCGAAATAGAATCGGGACATAGGGTAAAATGCTGGTTGTACGCAGAAGAAGGGGAGGTGCCTGGTGGCTGCGTCAGCGATACTCCGAGTTGAGAAGTTAAAGAAATATTTCCCGGTCAAATCACTCCCGTTCTCGCGTAAAAGATCTTTTCTCAAGGCCGTAGACGACGTGACTTTTACGCTCCACGCCGGAGAGACCTTAGGCATCGTCGGCGAATCGGGGTGCGGGAAAACTACGGTGGGCCGGACGATTATGCGCATCTACGAGCCCACATCGGGTCAATGTTGGTGGCGGGTTGGGGATTCGGCGGAAACGATGGAAGATTTTTTTTGCTACAAGAATGCGCAAATGCGTAGGATACGACACCAAATCCAAATGATTTTTCAGGACCCATACGCCTCTCTTAACCCTCGAATGACGGTCCAGGATATCATCTCGGAAGGATTAAAAGCGAACGGGCTCGTGAGCGGGGGACGAGAGATGATCAATACCGTCGCCGACATTATGGAGAAAGTTGGGTTGCTCCCAGAGTATATGAAGCGGTATCCTCACGAATTTTCCGGTGGTCAACGCCAAAGGATCGGTATCGCGCGGGTGATCGTGATGAGACCGAAAGTCGTCATCTGCGACGAGCCCGTTTCGGCTCTGGACGTTTCGGTGCAAGCCCAGATCATCAACCTGTTGGAAGACCTACGCAGCGAATTCGGTTTGACCTATCTCTTCATCGCTCACGACCTTTCTGTCGTCAAGCACATCTCAGACCGCATCGCCGTGATGTACTTAGGGAAAATCGTAGAAAAAACCGATACGGACCGGCTCTTCGAAGCCCCGCTGCATCCATACACCCAAGGGTTGCTGCAGGCCATACCCGTTCCGGATCCGCACCAGCGGAAATCCGGCCATCGGATGCTGATCGCCGGGGACATCCCATCGCCTATCGACCCACCGGAGGGGTGTCGCTTTGTAAAGCGTTGCTCTAAGGCGATGGACCGATGTCGGGTGGAGACCCCCGCCCTCTTGGAAGTCCGAGAAGGTCACGAAGTCGCCTGTTTTCTATACCCCAACCCAAGGGAATAACGCTGTCGAAGCGCCGCACGGCTGGGAACGCCGAATTAAAAGTTCGGCGTTCCCAAGGCGCAAAGTGCTGACTCCCGTTAGGTGATTCTTTCTTGCGTGAGCATGATGGCTTCCACATAGCCTTTTGTTCCTTCCTGCTTCACGAGATTAAGGCCACCACCAAACGCCGATAGTATCTTGTGCGCGACGACGGGAGCCAGCCCCATAGATTCCGCTTGGGAAGAAGCTCTGAAGGTGGATTCTATGTTAAAAAACGTTTCCGCCTGTTCATGAGTTAGGTATAGCAAGTCTATGGGAATCTGGACGCTAAGATGTTGTTCACCCGCCAATCCTAAAAGAGAGACGGGCTTTTTTTTGGACGAGAACTTCCTCGCCAATAAAAGCGTGGTTTCGAAGGCTTTTTTTAAGAGAACCGGGTCGGCTTTGAAAAACACCTTTTCGGGATCCACTTGGGTTTCGACCGTGATCCTCACCTCAGGAAAGGATTCCCGGATCTCTTGCAGGAGATCGCTAAATGATACGTCTATATCGGTATCCTCAATAAGGCGGTCGATATCGCCGAGCAAACTGGCATCATCGATCAGTTTTCGTAACCTACTGCTGCATTCGCGGAACATCTCCTCATAGTTGCGCGCATTCTCCGATGGCGGGCAGAGTTCTATAAGCAATTCTCCAACTCCAAGCAGCCCGTTCGCGGGGGTGCGAATTTCGTGCGAGATCATCGAAAGGAAATCGTCTTTCAGCCGATCCAATTCCTTCAGCCTTTCGTGGGCCCGAGTCAATTGTTGGGTTCTCTTTGCCACCAACTCTTCGAGATTTTCATTGTGGGCTTTCAATTGGCGTTGCAGGAACACGATCTTCAAGTGGGTCCGAACCCGTGCCAAAACCTCTTCTTCTTTAAACGGTTTCGTGATGTAATCGACACCCCCTTGCGAAAGCGCTTGAACAATATTCGCGGTGTCATCCAAGGCGCTGATGAAGATCACCGGAATGTCTCGAAGTTTTTCGTCAGTTTTCAACCGGCGATTCACCTCAAACCCGTCCATCTGCGGCATCATAATATCGAGAAGAATTAAATCCGGTTTCACCCTGACGCAGGCGTGAAGCGCCGTCATCCCGTTTGGAAATTGTAACACCCGGTATCCTTTGGCGTGCAGCATTTCGGCCAATAGCTCTAGGTTGGCCGGGGTATCGTCTACGATCATAATCGAAGCCCCTTCTAAGTCCGGGTTCATTAGCTCGACCTCCTTATCGCTCTAAAAGGCGGCTCAAGTCCTCGTAATTATACTGCTTGGCCAATACCAACAGTCTTTCCGCGAGGAACGGCCGTTTTTCTCCTATCTGAGCGATTAATTCTCTCAATCTCAACATTTCTCCGTTTGACAAGGCTTTTCGCATTTCGGCTATCTCGTCGTCGGATAGAAAATCGAAATCTTCGGCCGTGAGCGGCCTCGGTTGACCGGGGGGATCGGACAACGTATCCTGATTCGCCGTGGGGGCGTATAGGTACGTGATCCCCAACTGTTCGCTCAGGAGCGCGAGTAGGTCTTCCCCCCGCAAAGGTTTACGCAGATACCCGTCCACCCCCGTCTCTAACACTTTTTTCTCCTCGTCTCCGAAAGCGCTGGCTGTGACGGCGATGATCGGGACCTGCCGACCTTCTTCGGTGCTTTTTAGGCGCTTGGTCGCTTCGTAACCGTCCATCACCGGCATTAGCATATCCATTAAAACAATATCTGGAGACCAACGTGAAAAGATTTCTATCGCGGATTCTCCGTTTTCGGCAAGGCGTGTTTGGAAACCGATCGGGTCCAGGATATCACGCAAAAGTTCTCGGTTTTCGGCTTGATCATCGACGATCAATACCCTCGGGGGAACCGTGCCCGGCTTCAATCCGATGATGGTCCGGTCCTCCGAACGGGGGGCTGCGGCGAGGGCGTTCACTTTGTCGAGACAGACACGCAATCGGAAGATGCTCCCTCCCCGAGGACGGTGTTCGTAAGTGATCGATCCGCCCATCAAGTCGATGAATCTTTTGCTGATCGATAGACCCAAGCCTGTTCCTCCGTAGGCCCTCCCCGCTTTTAGTGAATGAAAGGACTCGAATAACCGCGGAACTTCTTCTTCGGGTATCCCCGGACCCGTGTCTTCCACTTCTGCGACGAAGTCCGCGAAGGAGCCCCTCTCGCCGGAGTCTTGTCGAAGGGTGATCCGGGCGCGAAGGACGATTCCGCCGGTCTGCGTGAACTTGTCCGCGTTCCCTAAAAGGTTGATGAACACTTGCCGTATTTTCCCTTCATCGCCCCTCACATAGCACGGCACCGGCAATTTTGGCTCGTAAAAAAAGCGAAGCCCCTTCTCCTCCGCACGTAACCGGAAGATGTTAACCAGTGACTCCATCAGTGTGTTGAGGTCGAACTCGGAGAGGTCCAAACTCAGTTTCCCCGCTTCTATCTTCGAGAAATCTAAGATGTTGTTGATCAGTTTCAAGAGATGCTCCCCGCTCTGCGCGATCGTCTGCAGTTGTTCTTGTTGCTTGCGGGTCAGCGTCGCGTCTCGTCTTAAAATTTGAGCGAACCCGATGATGGCGTTCAGCGGAGTTCGTATCTCGTGGCTCATACTCGAGAGAAACACGCTTTTTGCCTCATTTGCACTCTGGGCCTGATGTAAAGCCAAATTCAGGTGCTCGGTCCGTTCCGAAACCCGCCGTTCCAATTCTCGGTTATGGGCTTTCGTTCGTCGGTAGTCTCGAAGGAAGAGGAACACCGACAACATAGTCATTAGGACTAAAATAGAGACCAACAGTGTTTTCAGCCAAAAGGGAAAGGTCGTCTCGATCGATAGGTTGAACCATTGGTTTAAGGCGCGGTAGTAGGGAGAACCGTAATCGTTTTTCATAGAGAATAACGCGGTGTCGAAGGCCCCGACGATGCCAGGATCGTATCCTTTACGAAACGCGAAATAGACCCCGTTGGGTTGCAGGATGACCGGTTTTGGAATCACATTCTGCGGCCTGTCTTTGGAAAAGTAAAAAAACCGATCCGCTAAAAATAGATCGATTTTTCTTCCGATCAGCGCCTCAACCTGATGGGGGTAGTCTGAAAACGTTTCGATCGTATAATCGATCGAGAAATCCTCTTTGAGTTTGTCTCTCAAATAGCGGTACTGGGTGGAATCCGAGAGGGCGCCGATTCTCTTTCCCCCGAGATCTTGAGCCCTAAAGATCGTGGTCTCAGGGAGCGAAAAGACCTGGATCCACGATTCGATGATCGGTATGCTGTTCAACGAAAAACGCGCGGCCCGCTCGTCTGTGTAAGAGACGTCCACGAGCATATCGAGCTCTCCCCAGTCGAGCTTTGCGATGTTTTCCGCCCACGTCCCGAAAACGTAGGAGACCCTTAGCCCTACGCTTTTTACGATTTCGTTCACGATATCCACGAAAAATCCCGCAGGCTCACCCCGCTCATTCAAAAAGACCTTTGGACTGTTTTGGTAGATGCCAATTTTGATCTCCGCAACTCCAAAGAGCGAAGCGTAGACAAAACAGAGGAAAAATAGCAAGAGGATTCCGGTTTTTCGATCGGTTCTAAAATCGACCATTTCCTCTACCCCCGTGTCTTTCAAGGTGTCTCTAACATAAGTATACCACGAAAAGCCGCTAAAAAACGAAAGCGTGTGGGTAAAAATATCGGAGTGCCTAAACTTGACGCACACTCGGGTTGAATAATCCTTTCCGCTTGTGTTATAATCAAGCATAGGACCTAAAGGAAGATTAGAAAGGTGAGGATATGGGGGTCGAACGACTAACCGGAAATATGCCGCAAGGCGAACTGATCTCAAAAACTGAGAACAAGAGAAACCGAGTCGTCGAGAATTCTGAGACGAATGGGAAACCGGCCCTCGTGGAAACTGAAACTTTGGAGAAATCCGATTTTGGGAGCCTGAGAGCGGAAGTTTTGCGCTTGGACCCGGCTGCTTTAGATTCGTTGCATCATATGACTCGGGAACGGGTTATCGCCTTGTTGGCCTAACCCGAGCGCTGGCGCAGACTAGCGAGGGGATCGCGCTGCCCATTTCGTAGAAGGGACTGGGCTGACAGGAATACCGTCAAAGCACAAAAATACGCGAAGGGGTTCGACCTTCGCGGTTGTTTTGATGGTTGGACGTCGCCGAAGCGCTTCTACCTTAAGATTAGAAGAAGAAGCGCTCCGAGAATCCAACAATAATAGGCGAAATACCGCAATCGGCTCCTGAGAACCGGTTTTCGAAAGAGGAACAGAGCCAATAACGCGATGAAAAACGCGATGACGTATCCGGGTACGAGTTCTGAGGAAACAGAAAAAGAACGGAGTTCTAATAATCCCGACCCCAAAATCACCGGTATCGACAGGAGAAAAGTGTAACGAAAGGCTAACTCCCTGGGTAAACCGACGACCAAACAGCCCACCAAAGTGAGCCCACTCCGAGATATGCCGGGTAAAACGGCGACCGATTGGAACAATCCGATCGCGAAGGCTTGCCGCCAGGTGATCTGAGTCAGTGACATAGAGGGAGTTTGGTCTCGTTTTATGAAGTCTGACAAGAACAAGAACCCTCCGGTGATCAACAGGTTTATCCCGATCGCCGTCGGGTTGGCGAAGGCGGTCTCGAGAGAGTCCTTAACCAAAAACCCGACGAGAGCGGCTGGCACGCTAGCGAGCAAGAACCCCCAAAAGAGCCGCCAATAGGCCTTATCGAATTGTAACATCCCGGCCAGGATCTGCCGGCATTCCTTGCGCAAATAGAGGATAACGGCCAATAGGGTGGCCAAATGTAATCCTACAGCCGTCGCGAGGGAGAGATCGTAGCCGATCCATCGGCTCAACAAAAAAAGGTGTCCAGAACTGGACACCGGGAGACATTCCGTTAAACCTTGAACCAAGCTTAAAACAATAAATTCCAACACAGTGTGGGTTGACTATAACCTTTCGGTGATTTTCAAAAAGATCGAGGCGATTTTGTGTCCGGTTTTTTCTGCGATCTCCAACACCTGTTCGGCCGTGAGCGGTTCCAGGTCTTCTGCAACCGCGCGATCGGTTATCGCGGATACGCCTAGAACGCGTATTCCGGCGTGGACCGCACAAATCACTTCGGGAACGGTCGACATCCCGACCGCGTCCGCACCCAAACGGCGAAGCATCCGCAACTCCGCGGGCGTTTCGAAATTCGGTCCGGTCACGGCGACATAAACGCCTTCCTGCAGCTTAATCCCGAGTTCTCTGGCGGCTTCTACCGCCTTCTTTCGGAGCTCGAGATCGTAGACCTCCGACATATCCGGAAAACGAGGACCCCAGGTATCGTAGTTCTGCCCGACTAAAGGGTTGTTCCCCATGAAATTGATGTGATCGGTGATCAGCATCGGTACGCCGAGTTCGAAATCAGGGTTCAAGCCGCCGGATGCGTTCGTGACGAATAGCATCTCCGTGCCGAGCAGCTGCATCACCCGAATAGGAAAGACGATCTCTCGCATCGAAAAGCCTTCGTATGCGTGGAGTCTCCCACTCATCAAGAGCGTTTGAAGGGCGCCAATCCTTCCGAAGACCAGCTCCCCTTTGTGGCCTGGCGCGGTAGAAACGGGGAAATGCGGGATTTCTTTGTAGGGTAGTGTGAATGTATCGGTGAGCGCGGCAGCCACACTCCCGAGCCCAGAACCGAGAACGATTCCGAGTTTGGGTCTTTCCTTCACGAACCTTTTGATGTATTCCGCCGCTTCCTTCACCTGTTTCTGGTATTGATCGTAGTTGATGGTCCTCACCTCCGGAACTTTTGAGTAACTATAGTGTGGCTATTTATAGAATCGCACCACGTTTGACCAATTGCTTTGAAACAGGATGTGATTGGTAGACACTATCGCTCTAACCCGAGCGTATAGGGGTTCATTCTCTTTCACGTAACGTTTTGGTATGTTTAACGTGTGGGTACCGGGGGCTATAACCTCGCCCTCAAAAGTGTCGGCGGGCGGGAAAGTGGAATACCTGGAGAACTGGATAACGTATCGGGTTAGGATTCCTGTCATGGCGCCATAGGGGTTGATGTGGGAGAAGGTCACGCGCGTCGATAGGTAGGCCGGATCCTTCAAGTAGAGCGGAATGACTTCTTCGATTCTCGGCGGTTGTACGGAACCGTCTATAATCCAGAAAGTGCTGACATCTCCCGTTGTGGTGGAGATCCCATCTGTGGCATCCACCCGTATAGAATAAACGATACCGTTGGCGAATAGGTAGTTGATCGCCGCGCTCTTGGAAGTTGTCCTATTGGTGAGAACAAAATTGGAACCCTCTTTCACATAGACCAGGTAGGTGACCGTATCCCCGGGATCGACGTCCTCACCTTCGGACCAATAAGCCCACAAGCCTGCGACTGGATCGGGTACGGACGTCACTAGTCCGATCGGTGAGATCAGTTTCGCTTTTCCGGGCTTCCTGTTCGCCACGTTGATAGAGAATTCTGTTTTTGCGGAGGCCCCACCGCCGTCGATGGCGTAGACCGAATAGACTACCCAACCTTTCGTCGGTTTCGGGTCGTCAAAGACGACCTTTTCGGCGTCGGTCAAAAAGGCCCTTCCGATGAACTCTTCGATTTGCGAGGTTTGAATACGTTCTGTAGAAAGCGAAACCGCTTGACGATAGATCTCATAATAATAAGCGTCAGCCGATTTCGAGAATACCAGTCTGTACTTTTTACCGTCTCCTGTCCAGTCGTGCTCCAGCAGCTGAGGGGCCTCCGGGATCGCGAACACCACGTCGAAGGTCTTCGCTCTTTCGAAAGATGTCACGTTCCCGAAGATATCCTTGATAGAGATTTTCAAAGCGAGCTTCCCTGTGTGCGGTATCGGCACTTGGTAGGAGTTCGAGGTCGCATAGATGCGGTATTCTTGCACGAGAGCGGGGATCTCTTTGTAGGACGAGGACGCTTCGTCCCATTTCGAGAGCGCCCAGCGAATCTGGTAGTTCTGAATCTGGCTATTTGAGATGCCTTCACTGGTCAAATCCGACAGGACGAACTTAACGATCTGGTTTTTCTTCAATTCCGACAGCGAGATTTCGTGATCACCTGTATCCTTAGGTAGGATCAAAAAACTAGGGGTACTGGCTTTGATTTCGACCGTCTTATTGTTGGTCGATTTCGACTGGTAACTGTTTCCGTCTTTGTCTTCAACGGAGACAGACAGGACGAACGTCCCCGTGAAGAAGACATTGGGAGACCCGAAAGTATAGTTGGTCGTCGCAGAAGTGGCCGTAAACTGGAAGTTTTTACTCGAATCCGTCTGATGGGTAAAGTTCCATGTCACTTTTGAAATCACCGGGTCTTTCGCAAAGAGATTGCCGATCCCCCCCAATTTCGACGAGGAAAGCTTCACGGTGAAGTTCGCTGCAGACCCGACCGTGATCGAGGTAGGACTGTCGATCGTAACCGTAATACTAGAAGCAGGGTTAGGCTTAATACACCCCGTAAAGAAAACAAACACAAAAATGGTCATGATAAGAAAAAGAACGGACTTTTTCACTCCCACCACTCTCCTATCTTAAATCTACCTATGAGTTGTACCGAAGGAGAAAAAACGATCTCCTGAAAAAAAGGAATGTAGTGTTTGAGGACCAATTGAAGAGAGTAACGACCGTAGCTCAAGAGAACACCCCCTCCAACATAAAACCCGCCTCTTTCGATAAAGAGGAGGTCATCATAAGAAATCCCCCAACAGGTACCCAAACCCACAATAGGTGTGATCACCCAGTCAATCTTACCATAAAGATCTAGAAAATTCGCAAATCCGAAATGGTCTATGTATGTTCCGCTGTGTTCGATAGAAAAGAACCGATCCGTAATCGCGAAGTTGAGCGCGGGGTGGGGATATTCTTCCAGGTAGAAAACGCCGCCCCCCGCCCATAGGGCCATACCGCAGCCGATCGTCACCACAAACGCGAAAAGAAGTAGCCACAGGTTTTTCTTCATTCCGTTTTCTCGGACCCACTACCCCAGTTCCTTAATCAACGTCGGCTCGATCTGAGCCTCGATCTGCGCCTCGAGCTGTTTATGGTTTTCTTTTGCCATCTCCGTGCACAGCATCTCCCTTAAGAACTCACCGTCGATGACCTCTTTTTCCAGCAAGATCTCCGCGAGTCGATCAAGGAGGTTTTTGTACTTCCGTATTATCTCTTTGGCACGATTATAGCACTTCTCGATGATTTTTTTCACTTCGTCGTCTATCACTTTGGCGGTGTCGTCGCTAAAGTTTTTCATCCGAGAGAAATCTCGTCCTAGAAAAACCTCTTGCTCCTCTTTTCCCCAGGAGATCGGCCCGAGAGCGGAGCTCATCCCAAGTTGACAGACCATCCACCTCGCCATTTCGGTTGCCCGTTCTATGTCGTGTGAAGCGCCGCTGGTGATCTCGTCAAAAACGATCTCTTCAGCCGCGCGTCCGCCCAAGATCGAGCTAATTTTGTCATATATCTCGGACTTGCTCATCAAGAACTTGTCTTCCAACGGAAGTTGTAGCGTGTGGCCGAGCGAAGAGTGGCCCCTCGGTATGATCGATACCCGATGGACCGGGTCTGCGTTTTTTAATGCGCTGGACACCAAGGCGTGACCTAATTCATGATAGGCAATGATACGTTTTTCCTTCGGACTGATGATCCGGCTTTTTCTTTCCGGGCCGGCGATGACCCGATCGATCGCCTCCTCCAGTTCTGACATCCCGATCAAATCCTTACTCGCTCTAACAGCTAATAACGCGGCCTCATTGCACAGGTTTTCCAGGTCGGCGCCCACGAAACCGGGGGTGCGCCGCGCCAAAACGGACACCTCGATTTCCGGGTCCAACGGGCGTTTCTTCAGGTAGATGTTCAAAATCGACTCTCGGCCTCTCACATCTGGCGGATCGACCACGACTTTCCGGTCAAAGCGTCCGGGGCGTAACAACGCGGGGTCCAGGATATCCGGTCGGTTCGTCGCGGCCAGCACGATGACTCCTTCGTTGATTTCGAACCCATCCATCTCCACCAGAATTTGGTTGAGCGTTTGCTCGCGTTCATCGTGGCCGCCTCCCAAACCGGCGCCACGATGTCGGCCGACGGCGTCTATTTCATCGATGAAAATTACCGAGGGCGCAGCGTTTTTCGCCTGGTTGAAGAGGTCTCTCACACGTGCCGCCCCGACCCCGACAAAAAGCTCCACGAAGTCCGACCCGCTCATATGAAAGAACGGGACGTTCGCTTCGCCGGCGACGGCCCTAGCCAGAAGCGTCTTCCCCGTGCCCGGAGGACCCACTAGTAAGACCCCTTTCGGCATTCGCGCTTTCATTTTGTCGAATTTCTGCGGGCTTTTTAGAAAAATGACGAGTTCTTGCAAGTCTTCCACCGCTTCATCGACACCGGCGACATCCTTGAAGGTGACGCGTTTTTTACTTGCGGAAACCATTCGCGCCGGGCTCTTCGTGAAGGTAAACGCCTGGTTGTTCTTCCCGGACATCGACCGCATCATCCCGAAAAATATGAACACGAAAAGCAACAATGGAAGAACGTTTAACAACAAAGCCCAAATAAAATCGCCCGAACTCTTCTGGCTTTTTATCTTCACTCCCTGCTCGATCAGTTCCCCGAGGATATCCGGGTTATTCATCACCCAAGGCACATAGGTCTCATAGAGGGTTTCCTGGAAACCGGTGGTCGTTTTGAATTGGATGTTTCCGGTATCCTCTATCACCACTTCGCGAACCTTGCCATCCTTGACCATCGACCAAAAGGTGGAAAAATCAACGGCCTGAACGCTGGAAAAATTCGGGCTTTTGTAGGCAAAAAAGATCAGCACGACCAAAAAAATCATCAACAGCAAAAAAAACAGTTGGTTGGTCGGCCTCGGCGGTTTTTTATTGGGCATAAAGCGTGGATTTCTTCTCGGATCTTGATTGGAATCTTTGTCGTCCGAATTCGATGCGAAAGAAAGAACGAGGTCTTGTGGGGTCTCTTCCAATCCTGTAATGTCTCTTCTATGTTTAATCAAAAAACTGCGGAATACTCCGCTCCCTCCCTTCAATTCCCTTTTCGGGTTCCAATTGGCACCGCACTCGCAATATGTGACGCGTGTCAAGGGTTATCTTTACGGTATCCGCTATCCGAATTCCGATACACCAAATTATATCACTTTTCCGATTGATTAACAGCAGTAATTCTTGACGGTCTCTTATGGGTATTTTTTGGTCCGAGCAGAAACGGGCGAGTCTTTTCTCCTCCCTCATTCCCAAAGGCCGGAAGCGATCCCCCGATATCGGTGCGCGAAGGGTCAGGGGAAACTGGACCTTGTCCTCGTCAAAAAGCGCCGTCCAACGATCGGTTTTCAAACTATCGATCCGCTCGGGGCGGATACCGCGCTCAGCGGTGAACGTCACCTTTCTACCATCTTGGGTTCGGAACTCAAAAGGGCGATCGGGGTTTTCCCAAACTCCCTCGTCGGACCCAGAGCCCGCCCTCTCGAGAGCGCACACTCGCTCCGGTTTCTGAGACGTAAAACCGCATAGATCGTATTCTCGAAAGAACCATAGGTCCTGCCGGAAGGGTAGAACGAAGTGACCGGCCAACCGCGATCTTTCTATGGCTCGGGTCAATTTTCCCGCCTCGATTCCGTACGGGTGCCCTCTCCATCGTTTGCAAGCCCGGACGAACAGTTCGGACAAAAAAGCATCGGAGTATTCTTTCAGGTCCTCCCAGGAAAATGTCACCCGGTCTTTTGTGTAAACGGCCGAGTGTATATACGGCTCTAACAGTTCATCGATGAGTTGAGAAGCCGAAGACAACAGTTCCTGATCCCGGATCAACACATCGGGGATACGCGGGCCAAAACGTGAGGACAGGAAGGGTACGAGCTCATTTCGTATGCGGTTGCGGAGGAAACGGTTATCTAGGTTCGTATGATCCTCATAGTAGAGGAGACGATGGGCTCGGGCGTATCGGAGCAGATCGGCCTTCCAGAAAGTGAGAAGGGGTCTGTGGAAGGGTGGGTCGACCGCTTTTAGGCAGTCGTATCCGGACAATCCACTCCCACGTAGCAGACGCATCAGAAAGGTCTCAAGCAAGTCGTCACGATGGTGAGCGGTTACGATAACCTTTGATCCCCAAGAAGAGGCTGCGCGGGTGAGGAAGTTACGCCGCTCGATTCTGGCGGCGTCTTCCAAACTCCTACCAGGATAGGCTGTTTTAAGCAGTCCGGGGACATCTATGGTCTCTCCATAAAAACAGACGCCCTCTCTGTCACAATGTTGCCGCACTCCGGCGTACTCGGACAAGGAGGCCTCTCTAATGCCGTGGTTCAAATGCGCGACACAAAAACAGCTCCGCCGCTCGGGCAGCCCCGCAAGCATAACGTGAAGCAAAACCATCGAATCAACGCCGCCAGAAACTGCTATCACAAACCGAGTCTCTATAGGAAAACGAGAGAAAAAGAAAGCGACCACACGGGAGATATCGGAAATAAGATCGTTAACGATCGAATAGCCCTCCAAAAATATGGAGCCAGCGACAGGAATCGAACCCGTGACCTGCTCATTACGAGTGAGCCGCTCTACCGACTGAGCTACGCTGGCTTCCGTTGGCATATTCTACCAGATCGAACCGGCTTTTGCAAGTCGGTTTTTTTCACCCAGACGTGCGAATAGGTTGAAAACGATAGCGCTTGCCAATTCAATAGAAAAAAAGCGGGGCGACTACCCGCGTTCTTTCGAATTTGGCTCTTTCGCTTTGACTGACGCGAAGGCCAGAGCGACCAGAAGCAAAAGTGCGCCAAACCATTGAAAGCTAGTGAGGCTTTCTTGCAGGAACAGCATCGCGAACAGGGTGGAAAAGATCGGTTCCCCGACGAAGATTAAGGCGGCCGTGTTGCTCCCGATCTTTTTTTGATACTTCATCTGTAGGAAAATTCCGATGACCGTGGCGAAACAGGCGGTATAGAGCGCCACCCCCCAAGCGGGCAGCGGTACGCTCCACGACTGGTTCAATCCGAGGAGGGTGTTCGTGATCGCCACTGTTCCGAACTGCCAACCCATCAGGTGCGTTTCGGAGGTCTTCCGGGCGAAAACCGTCAGGCTGACGACGTGAACCGAAAAACTAAGAGCGCACAACAACGTCAAAAAATCGCCGAAGTTGAACCCTGAGATACCGCCCGACAAGAAATAGGAACCGACTAAGGCGAGTGGAAAGCCGATCTTCTGAAAGAACGTCAACCGTTCCTTTTCCCAAAAATACGACACGACCGGCACGAAGATAATGTAAAGGGAGGTTATGAAGCCGCTCTTGGAAGCCGTCGTCAGGGTGAGCCCCCAGGTCTGCGAGATATAGCCGCAGGTTAACAGGAGGCCGATCAGCAGCCCATATTTAAGGTTTTGCTTCGGTTGGATGATAAAAGCGAAGATCGTCGCGATCCAGAAACGTATCGCGTTGTAAACGAAGGGAGAAACCCCTCCTAGGACCATCTTTTGCAAAGGGAAGGTCGTTCCCCAAATGGCCGTAACCACGAGTAACCAAAAGACAGCGCTTAAAATACCGACTCCTCCTTGCGTCGCTTCGCTTTTCGCACCCTCACCGTTCGCTTCTGACCGCGCGCTCGAAGCGTTCTCTTGGATCTTTTATGACACCCGTATATTTCGCGTAGGGCAAAACCTCGGGATTATAACACGTTTCGAGACGAAGGGTAAGAACCGTGTGTGGTTATCGCGGGGTAAGTGGTTTTTACGACCCCGCGATCCGCCCTTTGCCTTTTTTACGCCGTGATCAGCACGCATAAGAAAGTATCGCGCCGTCGCGAAAAGAAAAAGCGCTTACGCCGCGATGCTCGTGTGCGGTTATCGCGGGGTAAGTGGTTTTTACGACCCCGCGATCCGTCCTTTGTCTTTTTTACGCCGCGCCCAGCACGCATAAGAAAAAGTATCGCGCCGTCGCGAAAAGAAAAAGCGCTTACGCCGCGATGACTACATAGACTAAAAATCGTGCGATCAATTCTGGCCTTGTTTCTTGAGTATACCCCATAACTTGACACACACAAAGAACCGAAAAAACAATATTATTAAATCGGACTTTGAGATTATTCATTTCTCCGCTTGACTCTTCAAATTCGTTGTGCTATAATAGAAGAAATATGAAGCGAGGAGGTAGGGAAATGCGGAAAACATTCACGACTTGCCCGGCCTGTAGCGGGGCCTTGCATATCACCGAGTACACGTGCGGCAAATGCGGTACCGTTATACGCGGTAAATTCGAACTGGACGAGTTCCTTCGATTGTCCGAGGATCAGTTGTTTTTCCTAAAAGTCTTTATCAAACACAAAGGCAATCTTTCGGAGATCCAGAAAGAATTCGAAATCTCCTACCCGACGGCGCGGAACAGATTGGAAGAGATTATCAGAAGAATGGGGTTTGAGCTCCAGGAGAACCCGGAGAAGACCGAATCGCAGAGGATACTCGAAATGCTGGAGAAGAAAGAGATTACGTCGAAACAAGCGATGGAGATGCTTCGACACCTGAACGAGAAAGAGGGAGGCGTTTCGTCGTGATCGTTCTCTCGATACTCGGAGGGATATTTCTCGTGTTTTTGGCTTTTAAATTCCTCTCCGTCATCTTAGGCGTCCTGATTTCGGTCGGAGTGCTAGTCTTGGTGGGACTGATATTTGCCGGTATCCTCACCATTCTTGGTCCCCTTCTCATCCTCATTCTCGTGATCGCCGGCGGCATTTGGCTTTTAAAAACGATATTTTAGCTTAACCTCGAGCAACCGAAAGGAGGAAGGACTATGTCTCAATATATGTATACGGACGCCTCGAATCACTCGTTAGAAGGAATAGAAGAGATCGTGATCAACGCGATAGAAGCAGATATCACCCTGGCGAACGCGTCTGACAATCAGGTCAGTTGGGAGGCGGACTGGCGGGACGCGGTCGGCCACCCCGAAATCATTCGAGAGGGCAACCGATTGATCATTCGCTTCAACGAGCGAAATATCTACTTCAATTTTTTCGGCATCTCTATAGGAAAAACGAGAGAGCGAGCATGGAAGGGCTCTTTAGAAGCAGCCAAGATATACATTCCGAATGGGTTCCCGCGCCTATTTGTGAACCTTGTATCCGGCGATGTCTTGTTCGATAACTTGAATCTGGAACGCTCCTGCCGTTTCAACACCCTCAGCGGGAATGTCCGAGGGGCCCATTTACACGCGAAAGAGGTGAAAGTAACCACAAAAAGCGGAGATATCAGTCTGAAGGGGATCATCTGCGAAAACCTCATCCTAGAGACCTTTAGCGGCGACGTCAACATGATAAGCCATTCTTGCCGGCGGGCTCATTTGAAAAGCAAATCCGGGGACATTCGCATTTCCGAGGGCCTCGGTGACCTCAAGGAATTGACCGTGGACAACATTTCGGGCGACATTTTCGTCGATCGGGCTCCCGCTATGTCGAAATTAACGTCGATCAGCGGAGATATTCGGTTTTCTTCCCGAGAGAAAAAGGGGATCGATTGGAGCTTAAGAAGTGTGAGCGGGGACATCGTTTTAGAAACGGCCGACATCCGTTCTCGCCTGTTCTTTTCTACAATATCCGGGGAAATGCGTTTTCTGAACGTGAAGCCCGGATACAGCGCGAAGAACGAGTATGTGTTGGGGACGGGCGAGGATGGGAAGATCGCATTACAAACGGTGTCCGGAGACGCGCGATTGCAGTTTATGGAAACTGACCCCTCGCAATCCGTCAAAGAGGAGCCAATTGCCAGTGCGGAAGGAGACTCTGAGCGTAAAGCCTACACCAAGCGATTCGTACAGCCGGATGAGAACGTCCAGAAGGTCGTCCAAATGAATAGTCAGGGCATCCTTTCCAAAGAGGAGGCCGTGGATTTACTGCACTCGATGGGGTACAAAGAGGAGGAGATCGCCCTCTTTCTGGAAAAAGAGGAACAACAGGAAGGGGAGTGAGCGCCTCGTTCTTAGCGAGGCGCTCCCCCATCGAGTCCCGTTTTTTTTCTGTTCAGAATTCTAAGCGGCGCAACAGGTGTTCCATCGGATCGATCAAAGCGTGGCGCCACTCCGTCCAGAAGCGGCTGTGTAAGGCGATCGGGGACTTTTCCGTCTCTCTCATGCGGGAGACGAATTCGGAGATCATCGCCATCTGCCGGGGATCGGTATTCACTTCCACGGCGAAGACCCCCAACGGCGCCTTTTCCGCTTCGTCTGTGGTCCGATCGAATTCGCGTGATGTCCACAAAAGGCTGACGAAGAACTCGAACAAGTTGAATATCCTTTCGTAATAGGTCCTGTTCACGAAATGCTCCTGGAAAAAATCCCATAACAAATCCCGCAAATAGTAGTTCCAAGCGAATGGCCCCTTGTGCGCGTCGACGGAGTCTCCCGTTGAGGAGCCAGGCGCCGTAATTCGGCCGTACACGTTATCCGGATGGCAGCGACAGAAAAGGGGTTCCAACTCCCCCTTTTGTGCAGAGGCGGTTAAGTGGAGAAGCTCGAACAGAAAAGCGTATCGATCCTTTTCCAAAGCCATGATCCCGACGCCATAGGCGAACAACAGCGTCGGATAGTCTAGTAGGGCGCGAAGGCGTTCTTCGGCGTGATGTGTTTCGAGCTCTTTCGAACCCAGGAAAGTGCGAAAGGTCTTGCGGATGAGCAGGTCTCTCTCCGCGCTAGAAGCGGCGAAAACCAGATACCCGAGCATTTTTGTCAGTTTACGGCAGGCGTTTTCAGTTTTGCGCAAACACGTCCGTGTCGGTTCAGAGGGCAGCAACGTCGACAAAAAAGAGTAGAGCGCCTGCATCTCTTCTTGAAACAGCAGGTTCAACATTGAAAGCTTCTGCGAGTTGGTCGCGTACTCTTGTACAAGCCTAACGGCCACCCTTTCCGAAAAGGGTTCCCGCGACACCCCTTCCTCCAAAGCGACGACTTTGTCCTTCAACTCTTGAAAAAAGGCGTCCCCTGATTTGATCGGAACGAACTCGCCTCCCAACAGGCTGACCAGAGAAGCGGCGTTTTCGTTTTGAGTGGCCGGGGTGAGTTGACAAAAATATAAGCCGTAGCGCTTTTTTGAAAACCGGATAAGGGCTTTTCTGAGGGCGACGTCGTAGTTGGCGGACCAACCGCATATGATCAATCCGAAGTCCTCGAATAGCCGTTCAAAGTATTTGTCATAGATTTCGGGATAGGCCTCCAGTTCTCCAGAGAGGTTCCGTATCCGGGCGTCTTTGTAGTCTCCGTTGATCTTCCAGATCGTGCAAGCGGAATGAATGTAATTAAGCGCGCCGCTCCATATGGCATCCTCGGTAGAAACCACATCCGCTATCACCCCCTCTTCTTCCAAAGCCTTTTCTAGCAGGCGATCGAAGTTGGTGGTGACGATCATTCGAAAGTACCCCTTCAACACGAGAGAGGCGATCGCCCGATGGGCGGCGGTGGGCACCTTCACCCCTTTCGCCCGCTCCTCGGGGGTAGCTTCGTAGTATTTTTGCAAAACCCCCTTTCTTTCTGTCCGGGTTTGAGAGATTTTTTCGAGCAGCCGCGAATAATTAGGGTCCTCTCCAAAATGAAGGCGGTACCATTCCGTAGGATCGGGGGTATCGACTCCGCTCGCCCTAGCGAGTTCGGACAGGATCGAGCGCACGACCTCGACACCGGTCGGAATCCCCGCGCTTTGAGACAATCCCGAGCCGATTAACAGGGCGAATTTCCCCGGATTATTGCGAACGGTCAGGGCGATTTTCAAGGTCACATCTATCATAATGGTCTCCTTTCGGAGCAGAACGCTCCAGAAGAGGGCTTGTGAACTCAAAACGGCGGCAAATTGAGGAAGGTGTCCAAAAGGGAAGGATCGAATTGCTTTCCACTTAGCCGCGCCATAATGTGTTTCGCGTCTCCGGGAGCGAGGCCGGTGCGATAGGCTCTATCGCTGGTCATCGAATCGTAGGTATCCGCTAAAGCGAGAATTCTAGACAGCAGGGGAATGTCAACCCCCGAGAGCCGATCGGGATACCCGTTCCCATCCCATCGTTCATGGTGATGCTTGACGATAAACGCGATCTCCTGCAACTCTTCCGAGGTGTTGAGAACCTGATATCCCCACACCGGGTGTTTCTTAATCATCTCGTACTCATCCAGAGTCAGCTTTCCAGGCTTGTTGAGAATGCTCGCAGGGATGAGAACCTTCCCGATATCGTGCACCCAACCTGCCCAGTACAACGTTTCAAGATCGGACACAGGCAGTTCCAGCGCCTTTCCCATCTGTTGGGCCAGCAAAGTGACCTGCTCCGAATGGCCTCTCGTGTAACTGTCGTATATCTCCAAAATTTTGACCATAGAATAGACGATGTCCTTTTGGAAGCGGCCCTGCATCGTAAAGTACTTGTGCGTGGTCATCAGCGACGCGAGTATCCGACAATAGTTTTGGAAGTCTTGCTTGGTCCTTTCGGAAAAGGAGTGTGCTTTGTTTTTTCGGATATCGATACGGAAATTGCCAATCACCTGACCGCCTACCTCCAAATCCATCGTCAAGCTCTTGGACACCGCGGGACAGGCAGCCGAGAATATTCCTTTCAAGTAGGGTGGAACACGGTCGACCCACGCGTCCGTAGCGTTGTCCAGTTCCGTAAGCGTCGGGAAATGGCCGAAATACTCCCGTCGATACCGAAAAGGCTTCAGCCTTTCGAAATCGTACCCACTACTGGCGAGAAACGCCCAATCCTGGCGGTCGATTTTCGCGATAAACCCGCAATCCGCTTCAGGAAATACCTTCAATATTTCGGTCATAATGGTGTGGAAAAACGCGTCCTTACCCACCAGGTCGCTTTTTGAAACCAAGCTGACCAAGCCCGAAAGGTTTTTCAATCGAACGGACAAGCCTTCGTTTTCGGTGCGAAGGCTAAGGATTTCGGTTTTCATCGCTGCGATTGGGGCGGCGAGGTCCTCCTCTTTCATCACCCGACGAGACGCTTGTCTCTTCGAATGGATCCACAGAAGAAGTAGAAAGCCGTTCAGCAAAACGGATAGCGCAAAGGCCGCAATCAGCACATTTCTCATCTCTTCCAATATAATCTTGGGAGCTGTTTTCCAGCGAATTATAGCAGACGATCTTTTCTTAGATGTACCAAAACACGAATTTCATTCTTAACGGTTATGGTAGAATAAGGCATAAGACGAAGAAGGAGAGAAAAGAATGGATTACAGGACTTGGGACAGAGAACTGTTCGGAAAACATTTCCGTGTGGAACTGGGGAGGATGGCCAAGCAATCCGCCGGTTCCGCCTACGTGCAAATGGGCGACACGGTGGTTCTGGTGGTGGCGAACGTATCGACGGAAGGAAAAGTCGGAGACTTCCTGCCCTTAACGGTCGAATTTCAAGAAAAATTTTACGCGGCCGGGAAGATTCCCGGAGGATTTTTAAAGCGGGAAGGGAGAACGGGAGAGACCTCGATCCTTTCTTCCAGACTGATGGACAGACCGATTCGGCCGTTGTTTCCGGATGGGTTTTTCAACGAAGTGCAGATCATAGCGAACGTATTCTCTTTAGACAATGATTCGCCGCCGGACGTTTTGGGCATCCTGGGCGAATCGATCGCGCTCAACACTTCGGTTATCCCTTTCCAAGGCATCGTTGCCGGTGTTCGCGTCGGTTATCTGCAAAACGCGCCCGTTCTCTTTCCCACGGAAGAACAGCTTGCGGATAGCTTGATCGATCTAGTGGTCGCGGGGACAAAAGACGCCATTTTGATGGTGGAGGGAGAGGCTAAGGAAGTCGACGAGTCGATCTTGCTCGAAGCCTTACAAGCAGCGCACGAAGCGATTGGGCGGCTATGCGATTTTCAAGCCGACATCTTTGCCGAGCTCGATTTGCCCGAAAAAATGAGCTTCGCCGTCTCCAGCCTTTCGGAAGAAGAAGCGAGCCGGCTGATCGATCTGATCGACCCGGCGGCGCTAGAAGAAAGGCTGTTCCTGTTCGGGAAAAAAGAGCGAGAGAACGCATTGGCGGAGTACAAGAAAGAGGTACTGCAGGCGTTTGCGGAACCCCTTCCGGAAGAGGAGCGAGAGTCGAAAACACGGTTAGCCGAGGCATTTTATGAAGAGAGGCTTCGCAAGATGATGCGCCGATTTGTCATCGAAAAGCGCCGGCGGGTCGATGGCAGAACCCCCGAAGGCATACGCCCGATACGATGCGAGACAGGCATTCTCCCTAGAGCCCACGGCTCCGCCCTCTTCACGCGTGGCGAAACCCAGAGCTTAGGGATCGTCACGTTGGGTGGTCCCGATGACAGTCAGATGATCGACACGATCTATCAGCAGGGTGACAAGACGTTTATGCTGCACTACAACTTTCCCGCGTTTTCTGTCGGAGAGATCAAACCCTTAAGGGGGCTTTCGAGGAGAGAAGTCGGGCATGGCCACCTTGCGGAGAGGTCGGTAAAGCACATCATTCCTCCTCTAGACGACTTTCCCTACACCGTTCGAGTCGTTTCTGAAATCCTGGAATCCAACGGCTCCTCGTCGATGGCCTCGATCTGCTCTGCCTCGCTCGCGCTCATGCACGCTGGAGTCCCGGTGAAGAAGCACGTGGCGGGCGTGGCGATGGGTATGGTCTTTGAGGAAGACGGCGTGGAGGTCTTGAGCGACATTAACGGAATGGAAGACCATCTCGGAGATATGGACTTCAAGGTGGCGGGGACAAAAGACGGCGTCACCGGGTTCCAAATGGACATCAAAGTCGGCGGCATCTCGCAGGAGATTATGAAACAAGCGCTAAACCAAGCCAAAGTGGCTCGACTTCATATCCTGAACCTGATGAGCGCGGAGATTTCCGCGCCGAAACCTGAAATATCCCCGTACGCCCCGATGATCCTCTCGATCGACATACCGACGGAATCGATCGGAGAGCTCATCGGCCCGGGTGGGAAGACCATCAAGCGGTTAACCAAAGACTTCGAAGTGGACATCGACGTGGACGACTTAACCGGAAAGGTCAGCATCTGTGGGATCGATCGCGACAAAACGAACCTGGCTTACCAGTACGTCAAGAATATGACGACACCGCTGGTCATCGGCGAAAAATACGACGGCATAATCACACGGGTAGAAAAGTACGGCGTATTCGTAGAAATCGCGCCGGGAAAGGTCGGTTTGCTGCACACGTCAAATATGGGAGAGAACGTTCGGGACGCCACAACCGTGATGAAGATCGGAGACGCGGTGCAAGTGGTGATAGGGAAGATCGAACCCACCGGCAAGCTCGATTTGAAACGGATCATCGATGGAAAAGTAGCGGCGAGCACGAGAACCGGTCCTCCTCATCGCCCCGCAAGAAAACCCCCGTATCAGAGAAGACGTTCGTCCGGCGGGGGTATAGATGCAGAATAAGGTTTCTGAAAGCAGGAAAAAACGGTGCCTTTCAGACAATCTGTTCTCGCAACGGATGGATGGCGTTCGGTCGGTTTGCATCGGGATTGCGATCAAAGCCGGGTCTTCGTACGAACCGGCCAGAAAACCTGGGATCGCCCATTTCACCGAGCATATGGTCTTCAAAGGCACCAAGTCGCGCACCGCATATGAGTTGAAAGAGCCGATCGAAAAGTCCGGAGGAACCATCAACGCCTTCACAGGTAAAGAGAGCACGATCTATTTCGCTCGTGTGCCCGATTACCTGGCTCGAGACGCGATTAACATCCTGAAGTCGCTCTGTTTCGAAGCCGAGTTTCCGGAAAGCCAATTTCATATGGAAAAACAGGTGGTGCTAGAAGAGATCCATTCCACCGAAGACGACCCTGTCGAACAAGCGTACGAGGGCTTTTTCCAAGAAGTGTGGCGGGAATGCCCTTATGGCAAACCGATATTGGGCAACGAAAAATCGATCAATGGGCTCACGAGAGAAGACCTTTTCGATTTTTACGATTCAAAATACGTATGCGAAAACATGGTCTTTTCGTTGGCCGGGAATTATAACCCTCATCTCATCGACTCCCTGGAGGGATTCCGGCACGGGCGAAAGAACAGAAAAGAACCGGAGATCATCTATTCGCCGCGCAGCGCGCTCATCATCAAAGAAAAGGAGGATTTGCAGCAAATTCATCTGTTAATGGGAATCGAAGCGCCAAGTCGAACAGATGGCGATTACGAAGCCCTGCAAGTCCTAAACACGGTCCTGAGCGGCGGGATGAGTTCGCGGCTCTTTCACGAGATACGGGAAAAGAAAGGGTTGGTCTACGCGATCGACACGGGCTTGGTTGCCTATCCCCTGGGCGGGGTGTTTTACTTGTATTCGGCAACGACGGGCGAAAAGATCATCCCGCTCTTGGACGAACTGAAACGGCAGCTGGCTTCGCTGGTCGAAATCGGGATCACCGAGGCAGAACTCGCTTACGGAAAAGAACGGTTGAAAGGGAAGTTGCTGTTATCCACCGAAAGCACCTACGCGACAATGATGCGGAACTTGGATACCGGCATCGCTTTCGGTCAACCGTTGTCGGTCGATGAAATGGAAAAAAGGATCGACGGGATTACGGCAGAGGGGATCCGCAACGCGTTGCAAAAATACTTCACCTCTTCTTGGGTGGTCAGCATGGTGATCCCGGCGAAATCGTCGGAGATGATAAAGAAAACGGAGCTTCATATGAATGGGGGGTTTTTCTTGTAGCCCTGGCAAGCGGTGAAAGGAGAGCGATTGTGAAAACTCGGTGGACACGTATCGATGAGGTGCGCACGGGAAGTGTGAACTCGGAGGATATCTTCGATCCGTATAGCTTTGTGTTACTAGTTGGTAAAGGGACCGTCATAGATTCTAAGACACTACAGTTCCTCAAAAAACGTAATGTAACCTGGGTGCCTGTGGAAGAAGAAAGCGATGAGATAGAAAAAGATCTCACCCTGGAAGCCGAGAGCGCGATCGCCCAAAGTAGCCAACAGATGTTGGTCCCGGACTTGCCGCTCATCCTATCCGATGAAAAATACCATCTGTCTATGGACCGTTTCCACGATTTCGCGTCGGTCATCCTGGAAACGGGAGTCGCCAACCTAACGGATATCGAGGACCTATCCAACGATATCGTCGCGGAGGTCATAAAAACCGAACATTCTATTCTGAATTTTATGACCGACATCGCGCCCGGATTCGTGGTCAAGCACGGTATCAATTGCGCCATCTTGGCCGCGGCGATCGGCCAACGCATCAAGCAGCCTTGGCATTACCTGGTACAGATCGTTAAGGTGGCGCTTCTTCACGATATCGGGCTCATCCATGCGACGAAAGAAAAGTCACTATTCTACGTCGAGAATGTTTTGAAGCAGTTCGCGGTAACCCCTATTGACCGGGTGCGGGCGCATCCCTTCCTGGCGGTAAAACTGATCGAGCGTATGAATCCGACGTTTCTTGAGCCGGATGTTTCGCGCGGGATCGTGCATCATCACGAGCGTTTTGACGGGTTTGGCTTTCCGTTGGGTATACAGGGTAAGAACATCAATTTTTTCTCGCGCGTTCTAGCCGTCGTCGATGCGTATGATACGCTCATCACGAAGGTGGATGGGAAATCCATTTTGGATCCCTATCACGCGCTTAAGTGGATTATCCACAATGTGAAAGGCATCTTCGACCCGGATATCGTGAGGGCTTTCATCGATATATCCGGGTTATACCCGACCGGGACGATCGTCCGTTTGAACGACGGACGAATCGGTTCGGTCATATCCAGGGGAGATCGCACTATCGCGCGGCCGATCCTCAGCATAGAAGGGAAAGAAGTGGAAACGGAGAACGAATCCGGTTCCTATATCGTGGAGGTTATGGGTATTGATAAAATGGAAAAAAGTCGACGAGTTGAATAGAGGGGACATCATCGTCGAGAGCATCAGGGGAGACGCCGCTTCCGATGTCATTGTAAAATACGGAGACGCTGTCGATGAGGATTTGATCCATAAGCTTCAGATACGCGGAATCCAATGGGTCTCCGTCCACCTTGCTCCCGAAACGCCTTCGGATATCACCCCCCTGTTCTCCGAAGAAAAGATAGACCACTTGGAATCGCAAATCAACGACGTTTACGAGCAGATCGTCTTAGAAAACCGTATCGATTTAGAGAAGACACGTGAAATCAGCAAAGAGATTTCGGAGTCCGTGGCGAAAAACTATGGCCCCTATATCTGGCCAAACCTCGCCAAACTTAAAGAGATGGATGATTACACGTTCACGCACCAGGTCAACGTGGCCATTATCGGAGCCACCTTAGCCTTTGAGCATTTCCGCGGCGATTTGGAATTGGTCGACAGGTTCACGGCCGGGGGCCTCCTTCACGATATAGGGAAGCTGTGGATCCCCTCGGAAATCCTGAAAAGCCGAGAGCGGTTACCCGAAATGGAGTTCAACATCATTAAAAAGCATCCGATCTACGGCCACGGTATCGCGAAACAATCCGGGCTGGAAGACCCCGTTATTCTGAACAGTATTTTGTACCATCACGAGCAGTGGGACGGGAACGGTTACAATGAAGGAAAGCAAGGCGAGGATATTCCGTTTGAATCGCGTTTGATGATGGTGGCCGATGTCTACGACGCCCTGACGACGGTGAGACCTTATAAAAAGGCGTGGACTCCTTACGAGGCGACGACGTTTTTGATAAAAGAGAATAAAAAGAAATTCGACCCCTCCATCGTGAACCTCTTTTTGAAAGTGTTCGGGTTGTACCCCGTGGGCACACGAATAGCCCTTTCCAATGGTCAAACCGGGGTCGTGGTGGGCAACAAGACCGGAGCGGTCTCTCGCCCCCTCGTCTCTCCCGACGACGAACCCGACAAGATCTTAAACCTGTTTACCGATAGGCGGGTCTTCATCACGCGCGTTATTCCTGACGCTTCGCAACCGGAAGCGAAATAACCGTCGTCGAAGTAAAGGCCGAAAGAAACTCGATAGATCTTTCGGTAACGGGAGGCCTATATGCAAAGAGAAGCCGCTTCCACCCCGACGGACGGGCGTATGATTCCGCCCGACTATGGCTCGGATTCGATCTTGGGGTTAGCCGGTGGGATTTTGGATTATTTCGGTGTCGCGCCGACCCATCCCGCTTTGCCGATTCGGCGCTTATTTGAAGAGTCACGGAACCCTAAAAAGACGAAGATTGTCCTCGTCATCTTGGACGCTATCGGTTGGCGCAATTATCTCCATTGTTTGACGGACCCCGCCTTCTGCGAATTAACCGCTCCTTTTTCAAAAATGAGGATCAGCAGCACCTTTCCGACAACGACCACCGCCGCGCTAACCACGTTATACACTGCATCGACTCCGCTCGAGCACGGTATGTTAGGGTATATCCTCTACTTGAAACGCTTTTTTTCATTGGTGAATATGCTGGATATCAGTCCAGTCGGAATGGATCGCGATCTGTTGACCCATCACGGGTTCAACCCGTTCAAATGGCTTCCGGTCAAAACCATTTTCGAAAAGTTGTCTAGAACGGGCGTCAAGTGCCTGAGCGTTACCTCGAACCTGTTCAAAAATTCGGGGTTGAGTAAAATGCACCATGTCGGTTCGACCCTGAAGGGATATTCGGACATGGTCGATATGGTTCTCCTCTTAAAAAGAGCCTTGGAAGAAGAGGGTCCCCTTTTCGTGTTTGGGTATTGGGGTTTAACCGATTCTTTCGGCCACCAGTACGGACCGTTTTCACCCGAGTATGGACTGGAATTGAAGACCTTTTTTTATCTATTGCGCAACGTTTTCGAAGATTATTTCGAAAGAAGAGAGCACCAGGATACCGGGTTGCTCATATCGGCAGATCACGGCCAACTCGAGACCGTTTGGAGCGACGAAGAATGGATAAGCCCCAAAGACAAATTGGTCAAAGAATTCCTCGATATTCCCCCTTTCGGAGAACCTCGCGCCTTGTACTTCATCCCGAAAGAGGGGAAAGCCTTTCGACAATACTTTCAAGAACGCTACTCGAAACGCTTTCTGCTTCTATCCCGGGAAGAAGCGATCCAGAGCGGATTATTCGGGTCTTTGCAAGACTCTGAAAAACGAGATGAAATTCTGGAGCGACTCGGTTATTGGATCGCCTTGTCCAAAAATCGCGGTTCCATTCATTACCGGTATACCGGCAACGAAAAAACGTTCAGGGGAAAACACGGCAGCTTGACGGCGGATGAACTTTATATCCCGCTTCTTGTATTCGGATGAGAGGCCAGAATCGCCGTGTCCGCCAGAGTATGCATTCGACTCCTTAAAGACTTCCCCGTCTTAGGCAAAGAAGGAACCGTTCACGTCGTCACGAAAAAATACGCCGACCAATACCTTCTACCGGAAAAAATTGCCGTCATCGTCCCCATCACTACCGTTTATGAACCCTCTGGGCCACCGTCTCCGAAAATCCGCCCGATGCTCAAATTGGGCGACCTGAAAACCGGCGGATTTGAAGCTTCGATGAGAGAACTCAGGTTGCCGCCCATGCGTTTCTTCTTAAAAACTACCCCGGATTTGCCGATACAATCAGTGAGTTGGGAGTGGGTGGAACCCGGCCGATTGCGTCTGTTACCACAGGGAAATATCTACGTCAAGATTGAATACGCCAAACACCGCTATTTGGCGACTTTGGAGTATTTACAGAGCTTGGCGTCCAGAAAGGTGAGAAAACCGATCATCGTCGACGGCAGCAACGTGGGGTGGCTATCGGGAGAACCTTCGGTATCCGGCCTCTTTGAAGTATACTATTACATCGCCAAACGCTCCGACCAGTTCTATTTCCCGCTTCTATGGGTCTTCGATCGGTCATTTCGACGCGTGTTGAAGTGGGGTGAGAAGAAGATCTTCGATGAGTTTTGCCGATACGCCGGGGTTAAGGTGGTCGATTATGCCGATCGAGAGGTTTTCGAGACGGCGAAGTCGCTGAAAACGCCCTATATCCTTTCGAACGACCGGTTTAAAGAATTCTTCACGGAAGGGTATATCCGTATCAGTCTGTAAAAGTAATCGACAAGATCTTCGACGATACGGCTAATCACGCTTTCTTCAGATGTTGGATTCTTTTCCGCAAATAAGGTAAAATAGAGGTTATGTGATGGAAGAAAAACTGCTTGAAACCATTTTGGAGAAATCCGTAAATATCGAGGTCTATCTTAACAGTATAGACTTTGAGGAAATCGAAAAGATACGGCCCTTGATTGATGAAAGGGGAGAGTTGCTGCGGCAGTTTTTTTCCGTGAAAAGAAACTACACGGAACGTGAAATCGCCTTGCTCAGGAAAATCAAGGAAGTCGATATCGTTGTTCAACAAATGCTGGAAGAAAAGAGTTCCCAATACTTTAAGGAGTTCTCGGGGATTAAAAGAGGAAAACAAGCGATGAAGAACGGTTATCTCAAAGTCGTGGAGGAAATCAGACCTCAACGGAACTTTTCTTCGGAAGGATAAGTTATGATTATACAAAACGTAACAGTATTGAGTGGAGACAAAATATTAATAAATCAAGACCTGTTCATAAAAGAAGGGAAGATCGTTAAGGTCTCCAAACATGATCCCGAAACGCAAGACTCTGAAAGGATCGCTTTCGGTGATCGGCGTATTTTGGCGATACCGGCGCTTGTCAATGCCCATACCCATACCGGAATGGCTTTTTTGCGGGGAGTGGCGGATGACAGCTCTTTTGAAGAATGGCTTTTCAATCACATTTTACCTCGAGAGGACCGACTAACGCCGGAAGACGTTTACTGGGGGGCGCTTTTCTCGCAAATGGAGATGGCGCGCTACGGTATCGCCCTGTTCAACGATATGTATATGTATCCAGACCGCGTGTGTCAGGCGATTGCGGATTTCGGGATGAAAGGGTGCGTTTGCCGCGGTTTGGTCGATCAGGGCGGCGAGAATGGAAGAGCGGAGGAAAACCGGAGAGCCTTTGAGAAGTGGCACGGATATCAGAACCGGATCCGAGTGGGATTCGGTCCGCACGCGCCTTATACGTGCTCCGATGCGTATATCAGCCGAATTGTCGGGATCGCCAAAGAAGTCGATACCTTCGTTCATATTCATATACGCGAATCGAAACGGGAACGCGAGCTCTACACCATCGAATCGCTGGCACGCACCGGCCTCTTCGAAGTCCCGTGCTATATGGCCCATTGCGTTCACTTGGAAGAGCGAGAGATTGCGCTGATGAAGGGATCGAAAGCGATCGTTCTGCACAATCCTTCCTCAAATTTGAAGCTCGCGAATGGTGTCGCTCCCCTCTCTTTGTTCAAGGAAGCGGGAATGCCGGTCATTCTCGGAACGGATAGCGTCGCCAGCAATAACGCGCTTGATATCTGGCGTGAGATGCTACTGACCGCATTGGTGCAAAAAGGCATCTCAGGTGATCCGACCGTCTATCCGGCGAAAGACGCTTTCAGAATGGCAACCGAATACGGGTATCGCTATCTGGGTTTCCCGGGTTCCGGTTCGATAAGCGCGGGAAGCGACGCGGACTTGGCTTTGATCAGCATGGAAGACGTCAACTACCATCCGTTTTCTTTCGAAGGAAGCGACGCTTCCGCGAAGCTCTTTTCGTACCTGGTTTACAGCGCTGCGGCAAAAGACGTTCTCGGAACGATGGTAAATGGCCGCTGGGTTTACTTGCGTCGCCCGGAGAGATCCGGAGGGGACACTTTCTCTCCCGAAGATTATCCGACTGTCGACGCGAGACGGGTGATCCTCGAAATCAACCGGATGTCCGAACGCATCAACACGGACTGAGAATGGGGCTGCTCCCGTGTTTTTCGGCGAACCCTTTGAGTGGATCCGGTTTCTAAGGGCATTTGTCACAAGAATACCGGCAGTGATTTTCGCTCTGGGCTTGCACGAGTGGGCGCACGCGAGGGCGGCCGTAGCGCTCGGTGACAACACCCCGATCCTTTTAGGAAGAGCCACGCCGAATCCGTTTAAACATTTGGATCCTATCGGTATAATCGTATTTTTCCTGTTCGGATATGGGTGGTCGCGCCCGATTCCGATCAATGCGGTCAAGCTGAAAAGAAAACGGGATATTTTGGTCATCACCTTCTCGGGCCCTTTGTTTAGTTTAGTGCTGGGGTTCATTACCGGCTTGGTCTATTATTTTTTCGGTTTGCATCGATTCAGCTATTTTTTTAACCCCGATGCCAGTCAGGGAATACTACTCACACGATATCTCTCTGATTTGATGGGTTTTTTCATGGTAACAAACTTTGTCATTTTTATCTTTAATCTGTTTCCAATTATGCCGTTGGACGCCGCGAACCTATGGACAGCCTTTTACACGTCCAAACATATGAAGAAAGTTGTTGGATATCAAGTATACGGGATCGTGATCCTCTTGTTTTTGGTCGTTTCAGGTTTGGCGGGGAATATCATGAATCCAGTCGTCGACTTTTTCCAACGACTATTGATACAATTTTCGACTTTGTGGCCTTGAGGGCCGAAATGGGGATTGGACTGTGGACAAAGAACGTTTGCAAAGAATCCTGAAGGTAGAAAAGACCCCTTTGCGGACAGAGTTGGAGGAGTATATCCGTCAGTATTCCCTATACGCCGCTTTACCCGATAATCTACTGATCAGCGATCGGAAAGAAGACTTCCAGGGAGTCGCCCTTTATTTTTTCGAGGACGCGATCGAAGGGTACATCAATCAAGATCGGGTTTTCCAGGTATATGACCCGGCACAGAAAGAAAATGTCATCTTGGCAATGAATTGGGCGTTTGAAAAAGCGAACAAAGAATTCCCGTTTTTCTGTTCGACTCAATCCGTCAGAAAACGGTTGATCTCGGTATTGGAGCCATTGGTTGTTTTGATGGAAGTGGAAGACGCGCGCGGGTATAGCCACTCACAACGCGTGGCGCGTCGTTTCTTAGCCTTTGCGAAGGCGCTGGGGTTGCCCGAAATCGACGAGAATCTTTTTTTAAGGTACGGGATGCTGCATGATGTAGGAAGGATCGGTCTGGAGCAACTGATGCTGTATTCACCGACTCGTTTGCGAATCTTCGAAGACACCGGCCAGGACCATACCGTGGCGGGTAGCATCTTTATCTCCACCTTGGAGGTTCTGAACGATTTCTTACCCTTTGTGAGGCACCATCACGAACGCTACGACGGAAAAGGCTTCCCGGATCATTTGAAAGGAGACCAGATTCCTTATTGGGTGCGTGTTCTTTCGATCATCAATTGGTATGACAACGCTCTGAATACCGTTGATTCTGAGTTTTCGACAGGCGTGATGTCTCAGACAGAAGCCTTGCGCGTTATACGCGAGGATCACGGACGTTTCTTCGATCCCGAAATCGCCTCAGAGTTCGTTAAGTTCATTTTATTCGAAAAAGATGAAGATTGATTTTCCTCCGTTAATCGCGGCCGTTTGGGACTCGAAAACCGACATCGAAAGAATCCGGCGCTACAAAGGCAATACGGTCTTCATCCTCAAAACAGACTTGATCAGCGTCCAAGGTCAAATAAAAGCATACAAAAAAATGTCCTTCCGGGTGTTCGTCGACATTGACTTTGTTGATGGCCTTTCCGGAGATGAGTACGGTTTCCGCTTTCTAAAACTCCAGGGGTTGGACGGGATCATTACCGTGAAACCCCGGCTGATCGAAGTGGCGAAGAAGTACGCCTACCCCGCTGTCCTAAGGTCATTCGCTCTCGATTCGAGCGCTTTGTGCCATCTTCACGAAACGATCCTATCCTATCGGCCCGATATCATCGAAATACTTCCCGGATGCGCTTTTCCAAAAGTGATCGCGTATTTACGAGAAAAGCAGATTCAGCCGTTTCCCGTCTGTATTTCTGCCGGTTTAGTCGATGACGTCCAAGAGGCGAAATTTCTTATCAGAAGCGGAGCGCAAGCAGTCTCCAGCAGTTCTGAAGCATTATGGGACCAATACCAAAACATCGAAAGAGAGGTGTCAAGATGAAGTATGCGATGATTAGTTTGTTGGCCTTAATTTGTGCGGTACCGGGGTTTTCCAATTTCTTGGTTATCTACCCCAATCAGTTGGCCTATATCGGCGTAGAAGAAGAGATCAACGGCCGTTCCGCCGAAATCAACGTGTTAAGCGGTATCCTCACGGATACCTTCGCGACGATTCCGGCCTATGAAAGCGCCTTCTATATGGGAGCCGAAATGTACGTGGTGGATAGGCTGCTCAAAGATTGGGAAGGGCATGAGATCACCTGGCTGTTCGCCGATGGGACGAAAGGGGCGTATACGCTGGTTTGCGCGGAACCGGTCCTTCTGAAAGGCCCCGGCGGAATATTCAAACCCCTCAACGGGACACCGGTCTTTGCCTCATTGCCCCGCATCAACACGGAGCCGAAGATGTCCGTTCGGTTTGATGAAAACGTGGCGCGCGCGAAAGTGTCCTACCAGCTCCAAGGATTAGGATGGGAAGCTTTCTATGCGCTGCACCTCGAAGAAGACGCGGCGACCTTGAGGGGAACTTTGAAGATCGCCAACGCTTTACGCGAAACGATCCATACGGACAATCTGATCCTCTTCTCAGGACAGATCAATCGGGTCAGTCAGAACGACTATGCGGTGCCTGCTGCTCCGCGTGCCCAATTCTATCTCGCGGAGGAGAAAGAAGCCTCATTTGGAGGGGGTGCGTCCGATTTCTCAGGTTACGTCTTGTACCCGGTTCCCGGCGTATTTGATTTTTCGGGAGAACAATCCACTTACTACCGTTTCTTGGAATTCAGACAACCTTACGAAAAGCGTTATACTTTCTCCAGTACCTACTACACGAACGAGAGCGCCTTCAGGGCGTTAAATCAAACGATCCATATGGAAGAGCTGACCAAGGCGGTACCAGCCGGGACAGTCAGCGTCTACCAGAAAAGAGCGTTTGATACCGTTTTGATCGGCGAGTCGGCCCTTTCCGACAAACCGATCGGCGATACGGTCGATATCGCGATCGGGCGGACCGTCGAATTGCAGGGCAAGTTCGAGCTAATCGAGTCTCGTGAAGAGGGAAAAGAGTCGATTCGCCGATACCGGCTCACCGTTAAAAACTACACTGAAAAACCTTTGAAAGCCTACACTTATACGAGTGTTCCTGATGATTCAGTCTTGTGGTTAAGCGACAAGCGCATCGAAAGAACGAAAGCCAACCAGTTGTTCACTCTCGTGGAGGTGGCTCCAAAGGCTGAAGAGGTAGTCATATTTGGCATACGCTACGCTCGCTAAAGAACTGAGGCGTCTCATCCGCCTGAACCTTTCGGAAAAACGAACGGCCCATATTTCGGCTTCTGAAGATTATGCCAACAGATTGTGCGTCAAACACCGATTGCCTTATGAACCTGTTATGATAGGCGTTTTGGCGCATGATCTTTTTCGGGAATGGCCGGTGGAATACTTGCGTCGCGTGGCGCTCCGGTCAGGCATAGCCCGAAATCCTTACCTCGAAAGAGAGCCGATTCTGTATCATGGTATAATTGCAGGGCTTTTTCTGAAGAGGTGGCGGGGAAATCTGGGATTCCTATCTGACATCGTGGAGGCGGTCACTTACCACACCACCGGATATCCGTTTCGCTGTTACATCGGAAAGATACTCTTTCTCGCGGATTCTTTAGAGGAAACCCGAGACTATCCGGGAGTCAAACGGCTGCGAAAGCTCGCCGAACGAGATTATGAGAACGGCTTTAACGAGGTGTTAGAGCATAAGATCGGCTATTATGTACGAAAAAAATATCTATTATTGCCGGAAACCGTCGCTGCATGGAACAGCGCCGTGACCGGCGAGGTTTGGAAGGTGTAAAATTTGTACTCTCTATTGAACATGGGCAACGAAGAACTGCGGGAAACTCTTAAGAATATGGGTTACCCGGCTTTTCGCGCGGATCAGATCAACCAATGGGTTTTCCAGAAACATATTTACGAACCGGAAAACATGACCAACCTCCCGCAGGAAATCAAAGGGCTGCTGGGGACGCAGATCGGGTTCGTTCTCCCGGAAGTCGTGCAGCATCTGGTCTCTTCTATCGATCGGACCGAGAAGTTCCTCTTGGGCCTTAATGACTCGGAAACGATCGAGTCTGTCCTTCTCTATCATAAAGAACGCATCACAGCCTGTATTTCCTCACAGGTCGGATGCGCGCTTAAATGTGATTTTTGTGCCACCGGAAGAAGCGGTTTCAAAAGAAACCTTACCTGCGATGAGATCATCGGCCAGGTTTTGGTAATGGAAAGACGGCCAGGTTCCAACCGTGATGAACCGGCGCAAAAGGTCGGCAACATCGTTTTTATGGGGATGGGGGAGCCGCTGTTGAACTACGAGGAAGTCAAGCGGGCAATTCACATCCTGACCGATCCAAAACAATTCGGCATCAGCAAACGCCGCATCTCGGTCAGTACGGCCGGTGTCGTGCCCGGCATCGAACGGTTGGGAAAAGAGATCAAAGAAGGCACGCCGTTTTTAACCGGCATCACGCTTTCCGTTTCGCTACACGCGCCGAATAATCGGATTCGAGACCGGTTGATGCCGATCAATCACAAATATCCGGTTGAAGAGCTGATCTTCACACTGCGCGAGTACATTGAAAACACCGGGGATCGCGTCACGATCGAGTACATCTTGATTGATGGCGTGAATGAATCGGATGAAACCGCTCAAGAACTTTGCGCGTTACTGAAAGGGATGAAGGTCAATATCAACCTGATACCGGTGAATCCGGTCGCCGATCCCTACCGGCGGCCAAGCGAAGAGAAGGTGGCGCGTTTCCAGTCAATTCTGACGAAAAATGGGTTTGAAGCCGTCCAACGCGTGGAGAAAGGCGCGGATATCGAGGGGGCTTGCGGGCAGTTAAGAAATAGGGGGGATAAAAGATGAAAAAGTGGATTGTGGCCATTATCGCCATCGTTGCTTTGGTGTTGCTCTTTTTCTTTGTGAAAGGGGTCTTCGACAATTCGATCCAGCTGAATCCTGTCGCGTTCAAAATCGGGCCGTTCTATATTCACTGGTACGGGATCGTTATTGCCGCGGGGATCATACTGTGCTATATCATCGGAAGCCGCATCGGCGTTAAGCAGGGGATGAATGAGGAGCATATGGCGGAAGCCATTATCGTGTGCATCTTCTTTGGGATTGCCGGCGCGCGGCTTTATTATGTGTTCTCCCAATGGGATTTGTACAAAGACAATCTTCTTGAAATCTTTATGACTTGGCACGGAGGGTTGGCGATATACGGAGGTGTGCTGGGCGCGCTCCTTGGCGGGGCTCTCTACACGCGTTTTAGGAAAAACTGCTCCTTCACGCTCTTTCAGGGAACTGATATCGCGGCGGCGATGCTCCCTCTGGGGCAAGCGATCGGAAGATGGGGCAACTTCTTCAACTATGAGGCGTACGGCAGCCCGACCGATTTGCCGTGGAAAATGTTCATCCCGTTTCCCTACCGTATGCCGGGTTATGAAGGATTCGAGTATTTCCATCCCACTTTTTTATACGAGAGCGCTTGGGATATCCTGACGTTTTGCGTCCTCTTCTTCTTTTATGCAAAGAAGAGGAAGAACCATGGCGAGACAACCGCCCTCTACTTTATCGTTTATTCTCTCGGACGCATCTTCGTAGAGTCATTGCGATTGGACAGCCTTTACTGGGGAGAGTGGCGCGCGGCGCAGGTCACCGGTGTCATTCTGATGGCAGTCGGTATTTTGTTGTTCGTCTACTTCCGCAAAAAAGGCAAACCGATTGTGAAACAAACCGCTTAGGCTGCCGGAACCGTCCATGGCCGAAGGGGTTAGACAGGTACGAACGCCGCCGAATGACGCGGAGGCGGAACGCGCCGTTCTAGGATCGATGCTGATCGACCCGGAAACGGTGGGAGACGTGATGGAAGTCATCACGAGCGAAGATTTTTACAACGAAAAACACAAAATCGTTTTCCGCGCGATGGAGACTTTGGTGGAAAAAGCAGATCCCGTCGATGTCGTCACACTCTCCGACGTTTTACGCAAAGAAGCGGCGATCGAAAAGATCGGCGGGGAAATATTCCTGGTTCAGTTAGCGGAGGCCGTACCGACCTCCGCTCACTGTGTGGAGTATGCGAAGCTGGTACGAGAGAAATCCATCTTACGGAATCTGATCAATACTGGCAGCAAGATTGTCGAAAACGCTTACAGCCTCGAAGAGGTCGATAAAATTTTGGACCAGGCGGAGCGCTCGATCTTGAAAATTGGGGAAAGAACGTTGGATCGTTCTTTCCGCCCACTGAAAGCCATTATCGACAAAGCCTTCGAAAACCTCGTTGATATTAAGGTCAAACACGACAGCCGGCAGGACAACAAGTACGTATCGGGGGTTTCCACCGGATACGATGCGTTGGATATGCTGACGACGGGCTTCCATCATTCCGATCTGGTGATCGTCGCCGCTCGTCCTTCGATGGGAAAATCGGCTTTGGCGCTGAATTTCGCCTACAACATGTCTTTGCAGACCAATCAGATGGTGGGCGTCTTCAGCCTGGAAATGTCAGCCGAGCAGATCGCGCTGCGTTTGTTGAGCGTTGCCTCCCGCGTGCCCTTTTCCAAATTGAGAAAAGGAGACATCACCAACGACGAATGGGATCGCTTGACGAACGCGGCAAGTCGGTTGACGGACGCCAACCTTATCATCGACGACGATTCGATGCTGGAACCGCGAACCCTGCGGACGAAGGCGCGGCGAATAAAAAAAGAGTACGGGCTGGACATCGTGGTCGTTGACTACCTTCAACTGATGAATTGCGGGAAAGAGCGAGAGAACAGGCAACAGGAGATTTCAGAGATCTCGCGATCGATGAAACTCCTCGGGAAAGAACTCGATGTCGTCGTGATCGCGGCGTCTCAACTCTCAAGATCTATTGAGCAACGCGAGGACAAACGTCCCCGCCTCTCAGATCTCAGGGAATCCGGCGCTATCGAACAGGACGCGGATACCGTTCTGTTCATTCATCGGGAAGCGTATTACAAGAGAAAGAAAGACGGCTCGGACGAGAACGAGGTTCAGATCATGAACGAGCCCCACGAAGCCGAAATCATCATCGGTAAACAGAGAAACGGCCCCATCGGGACCGTTCGATTAACCTTCGATCCAAACTACGTCTCTTTCTATCCCGTCGACTACGGGCATTTGGGATGATATAGCCTTAGCGCGTATCCGGCACGTTTTCGAAAGAGGCTTGATACTCCTCTTTAATTGTTTGGACAAGCTCCTTGACCGACACGATCTTTTTCACGCGGTAGGCATTCGCGCCGCAAAAGACGAACCCCTCTTCCAAGATCCCTTTTTGGGCGTTCGTTAAGGCCATCGCGATACAGTAAGGCGCGTTGACGAAGTCGCAAGTGCTCAAGCAGCGATAGGGACATACGAAAGGCTTCTCCAAACCGCTTTCCACATCGATAATGAACTGATTGCGCAACGCTCGTCCCGGAAGCCCCACCGGGCTTTTGATGATGGTGATGTCCTCTGGTTGGCATTCAAGGTACGCTTCTTTGAAACGGTTGGAAGCGTCGCATTCGAAGGTACCGACGAACCGCGTGCTCATTTGGACTCCCTGCACACCCATCTCCAAAGCCTTTCGAATATCTCCGCCGGTGAAGATCCCGCCTCCGGCGATGATAGGAATTTGGCGGGCGTAATCGGTTTCCAACTCTTTAACTTGCTCCACTAACTGGGGAATCAAGTTTTCCAGTTGATAATCGGGATTATTGATCTGCCTCAAAGAAAAACCTAAGTGCCCGCCGGCTTTCGGCCCTTCGAGAACCAATGCGTCCGGAACACGCCCGTATTTTTTATCCCAGTATTGGAAGATCAGACGCGCCGCTTTCGCGGAAGAGACGATTGGCACGAGTTTCGTTTTTGTCCGGTGGATCACCTCTAAAGGGATTTCATTCGTATCCCAAAAAGGCAACCCCGCTCCGATAAAAATAAAATCGGCTCCCTCTTCCAGCGCGACACGCAGCAACGATGAAAAATCATTCAGAGCCGCCATGATGTTCACGCCGATCCATCCTTTAGTTAAAGATCGCGCCTTCCGAATCTCCAAACGCAATCCTTCCCGATCCAGGTCCATCAGGGACATCGTGCCCTGATCCCAATCGAAATGGAAGGTGCCGATTCCAGCGCTTGCAATCACGCCGATGCCGCCTTCATTCGCGACAGCGCTCGCCAAACCCGATAACGATACCCCGACACCCATTCCGCCCTGTATGATGGGAAGCGGGATCACGTTGTCTCCGATTCGCAACTCCGGTAATTGATTCATATCCAACTCCTTGTCATCGATAATCCTCCGTAACGATCCCTTCTATTTCCTGCCGATTATACACGAAATCGGCCAAGGCGTGAAACAGTAACCTCGCGGCCAATTTCCCGATCTGCTTTTTATAAATTGCGTCAACGCTTTTGTTATCGGGCAATACCGCCTTTTTGAGAGCGGCCTAAGACTCCGTTTCATGATATAATTGCGCCAGTACAACAGATTGAAGGGAGGAATTCTTTTGAAAAAGATACTCTTTACAACCGTACTACTGTGCATTCTCTTATCCTCTGTCCTGTTTTCCAGCACGACTCTCCGGATGATTCAGGTTTTCAGCAGCCCCGAAAGAACCAAAATCATTGAAAACATTATCGACAAGTTTGAAGCCGCTAACCCCGGCGTCACGGTCGAACTGATCTCCCCGCCTTATGAAACCGCGGTATCGAAAGTCAACATTATGATGAGCAACGAAGAACCTCTCGATATTGTTGAAGTCAGCGACTGGCTTCTCAGCGGACTTGTCAGCATGGGATCTTTGGAGAATATGGAACGGTACATCACGCATTCAGAGCAGGCAAAGTACTGGGTGGACGGCGTCGTGGAAGCCGCAAGAACAGTGGACGACACCGCCTATATTATGCCGAACGCCATCTACGTGAAAACTCTTTTTTACCGCCCTGATATCCTCGAAAAGTACAACATCGTCGGCGCGCCACGCTCGATGGGTGAAATGATGGCCATCTGCCAGTACATCACGAACGGGAAAGACCAATATGGCTTCACCTACCGCGGAATCGACCCGGTCAACTTTATGGATCTCGTACTCTGCTCCTTCTTCGACGATATCGATCCCGCCTGCATGTACAAAACCGCTTCCGGAAAGATCATCTTCGAAGACTCCAGAGCGCTCGAAGGCCTTAAATTCTACTTGGATCTTTATCACAAAACCTCCCCTAAAGACTCGATTTCATGGGGTTTTGACGAACAAGTCAACTCTTTCGTCTCCGGTCTTACCCCCATTCTTATCCAAGACCCGGATACGACTGCGCTTCTGAACTACCTCTTGACCAATGGCGTGTACAAAACGGCGCCTTTGCCTGTAGGACCCGGCGGGAAAGTCTATCCGACCTTCGGGTTCGGCGGCTGGGGAATCCCCTCGTACTCTAAAAACAAAGATATGGCGTGGAAGTTCATCGAATTCTTCAATCTGCCGGAGAACGCCGCCTACTTCTGCAAACAATACGGCGCGTTGCCCGTAGATTCCCGTATCTATGATCAGGACCCATACTTCAGTTCCGAAGTGTTCGCGGGGTGGGCGGAGATGTTCGCTGATCCTGAAACCTATCAAATCACCGCGTATCCGATCGATAACGAAGTATGGGGCGAATGGTTCCGTTTCCAGGGAGATATTCAGGAACGATTGCTGATGAACCGAATGACTCCGGAAAAAGCTCTTCAGGAATTCACCCAGTTCTGGAAAGATGCCGGCATCTAAAAACGAAAAAGGCGCGAAAGCGCCTTTTTCTTCTTCCTTGGAAACGCGACCCTTTCGTTCTTTTAAAAAGAAGAGCCGACGGTTTTTCTTCCTATTGGCCCTTTTCATCCCCACCTTTTCGGTCATCGGATTCCTTACGATCTATCCGACCGTCCGGGGGTTCATCCTCTCGTTTCAAAACTATACGGTTTTCAATATCCGCCGCATCCGTTTTATCGGGCTTCAAAACTACGAGAAGGTAATCAATAGCGGCGACTTCGGTTTGATCCTGTGGAACACCTTCCTTTGGATCTTTTTTTCCGTCCTGTTTCAGATGCTTCTTGGCCTGGGTTTGGCGCTTCTGATGCGAAAACCTTTCAAAGGCCGGGGAATCTATACCGGTTTTGTCTTCTATCCGTGGGCTTTGTCCGGCTTCGCTATCGGGTTGATCTGGAGATGGCTATTCGACGGTTCTTTCGGAATTATTAACGATATCTTGATCCGATTGGGCTTCATCGAAACCGGTATCGGCTTCTTTTCCGACCCAACGCTCGCGATGCTGGCGGTAATCATCGTCAACATCTGGTACGGCATTCCGTTTTTCGCGATCATGATCTTAGCCGCTTTGCAGGGAATTCCGAAAGATGTTTACGAATCCGCTTGGATGGATGGGGCGAACCCCATCAACAGCTTTTTCAAAGTAACCTTGCCGTACATCCGTCCGGTCCTCGTCAACACCATCCTCTTGCGCGTCATCTGGGTTATGAACTTTCCCGATATCATCTATGCGATGACACGAGGCGGACCGGCAAAAGCGACGGAAATCCTCTCCGTGTACATGATCAACATCGTTTTCTATGAAAACAACAACTTTAGCAAAGCCTCAGCCGTTGGAGTCATCATTATCAGCCTCCTAATGGTCTTCACAACCTTCTACTATCTGATATCGAATACGAAAAAAATGGAGATGTAGTGTCCGTGCGTGTAAAAAAAGCGATCTCGAAAACTTTGAAAGGACTGGCGTTAGGCTTATATTTGGCCTTTGCCCTTGCGCCGATCCTTTGGATCTTCATCACATCGATCAAACCGCCCGAAGACATCTATACCTTTCCAATCAAATATTGGACACAGAAACCGTCGTTCGAAGCCTATCGTTACCTTTTCGGATTCGCCAATTTTTCGCGATACTTTCGAAACAGCCTCTTCGTCACCTTCTTCGCATCGATCGTTTCGACTTTTTTCGCCCTTTTCAGCGGGTATGCCCTCTCGCGCTTTCCTTTCAAAGGGAAAGGAATCCTAATGATTTTCCTGTTTTTCACCCAGATGATCCCGGCCTATCTATTGATGATCCCCCAGTTCCAGATGTTCTCCAGCCTTAAACTCACGAATAACCTGTTCGGGATTATTATCATCTATATCGGGTTGGGCGCTACCTTCAGCACAATTATGGCGAAGGGGTTTTTCGATCGCATCCCCGTCAGTATGGAAGAAGCGGCGCTCATCGACGGATGTAATCGCGTCGGCGTTCTCTTCCGCATCACCGTCCCGTTGCTGTTGCCGGGATTGGCCGCCATCTTCAGCTTTTCCTTCGTTAATAATTGGAACGAGCTGTTCACCGCTGCCTTATTTCTTGATAGCGACTCGAAAATGACCGTTCCGGTCGCGCTTTATTCCTTCATCTCGAAGGCCGGCATCCAATGGAACGTCCTCGGCGCCGGAATCATCGTCGCGCTCGTTCCCACGATGATCGTTTTCTTCTTCGCCCAAAAATACATCGTCGCCGGCCTCACCCAAGGCGCGGTAAAAGAATAACCTCGAATTAAGTTTCAAGAAGGGTACGCTCAAATAGACCGCTTTGGATCGCCCGATCTTTAGTCGGGCATGGGTTTAGTTACTCAAAACTAAAGAATTGATCCACGAAGGCGGCGAATGGACAAGAAGTATCGCTCGAAGTGGCACGAAGAAAGGCTTTTAGCCTCTCGTATAGCGCATTTTTTGGAGCGCCGACTCTTTAAGGTCGGCACGGGTTTAGTTACTCAAAACTAAAGAATCGATCCACGAAGGACACGAAGGAGCACGAAGGAGAACACAAAGAAGAGCTTGTAGCCTCTCGTGGAGCGCATTTTTTGGAGCGCCGACTCTTTAGGTCGGCATGGGTTTAGTTACTCGAAGCAAAATAACCGATCCACGAAGTGTGCGAATGGAAAAGGAGTATCGCGCGAAGAAAGGCTTGTAGCCTCTCGTATAGCGCATTTTTTGGAGCGCCGACTCTTCAGGTCGGCATGGTTTTTTTCTCCAAACCAAACGAAAAAGAACAATAAAAGAAAGGGCATGCCCGACTAAAGATCGGGCGCTCCAAAAAAAGTGCTCCAATCTTCGGGCGCTAGACGATCGCGCCTATTGACAATCCAACGAAAAAACCGGCTTTCGCCGGTTTTTTTCTTCTCTTCAGACTTCTTACTGTATCGGATACGAAACAAACACGCTTCCCTGTCCGGGGATATACAGGTAGAGAGCGACCGATGACCCCTTCTTTAAAGCTTTTTCCAGTTGGTCGAAGGCCTCCAAAGTTTTGACCGTTTGCCGATTAATAGATATCAAAACCGCGTTTTTCCTAATCCCCAGTTGGTAAGCGGCGCTATCCGCATCCACCTCGGATATGAGAAGCCCTTCCACGTTATTCGGAATCGACAGTTCAGAGCGCGTGCTCGCAGTCAAAGGCGCAACGGTAAATCCGAGTATTTCAGAAACGATTGTCTCTTCCGTCGGTTTCACCGTTATTGGCGCGGAAGCCGCGGTCTCGGTGTCTTCCAACTCCGCAAGCGTAACCGAGAAAGCCATCTTTGACCCATTTCTATCGATCTCTAAGTTCACCATGTTGCCGATCTTCTCCGTTCTAACCATACTCACCAGGTGATCGGCGTCTTCTACGATAGCGCCGTTGACGCTCACGATAATGTCTTGCGGTTGCAGTCCAGCCGCTTCCGCAGGCGAATTTTTCTCCACTTCGACAATGAGGGCTCCTTTGTTGTTTTCAAGGTTCAACGCATTCTTTGTATCCTCATCGATACTGACGATACGAACACCAAGGTAGGCTTTTTTCAATTTGCCAAAGGTGATCAGATCATCGAGAAAGTTTTTAACTTTGTTGATGGGGATCGCGAAACCGAGGTTAACGCCTTCCATCGGGTTAATGATGGCTGTATTGATACCGATGACCTCCCCGTGGATATTCAAGAGGGGTCCCCCGCTGTTTCCGGGGTTGATAGCGGCGTCCGTCTGAATCAGATCCGTGTAGGTCGTTTGGGTATCATCGACTTGGATGGTTCGGTTCAACGCGCTGACAACGCCAAGGGTAACCGTATGTTGGAAACCGAGAGGATTGCCTATAGCGATCGCCCATTCACCGATCTGCAAAGTGGAAGAGTCCCCAAAACTCAGGTAAGGAAGCATATTGGAGTCCATTTCTTTGATTTTGATCACGGCAATGTCCGATTCCGCGTCGCCACCGACGTACTCGGCTTCGTAAACGGACTTATCCAGCATCGTCACCTGGATTTTATCGGCGTTCGCCACCACGTGGTAATTGGTGAGAATATGGCCCTCTTCGTCGAAAACAAAGCCCGAACCGACTGTTTTTTCTGTTCGATTGCGGTTATATCCGAAGGGATCCATACTATCCCCAAAAAAACGTCTGAAGAATTCGTCAAAAAACGGATCGGTCGTTACCGTTCGGGAAGAAACAACATCTATCTTGACGACGGCATCGGCGGTCGTTTTCACGACTTCTACAACCGGATTCTGATAACCCGGATTCACGTAAGCGAACACAGAAAGATTCAAAGTCATAATGAGTATAGCGCTGATCATCAGAAACTTTTTCATTGAATCGCCTCCATAAAATTTTTGTCGATAAAAAAGACGACAAAGCCGGGGAAGTTATTCTAAAAAAACGTCTTATTCCTAGATAACATTTTATCTCTTGGTAGATTTTCCGTAAAATCGAGGTCAATATCAACGGATAGACGCGGTAGACCGAATATCGTCAAGTTGATTGCCGTACCGCCTTTCAGCGCAAGGCAACTGGACAGTAGCGAATCAGTATTAATAAACGAAAGGACATCCACAAGGCGGCAGACTTTTTCAAACGTATCGCGGACAAAACCGAGTTCTCGTGCTTTTCTGCCGAGCGTGATTCGGTCATATTGCATCATAATCCGTTATTCCTTTATTCGTTATTACCCGTATATCTGCAGGAGCATACAAGCGCCACCTTTCGTGCCACACAAAGTTGTTGCGCTCTTTCATCAGGTAATTTTTACCACCTGATATGTGTTTTCGGCATTCTGCAAAGAAACTTTCAGGCAAATCGAGGTTGTCCCGCAAACTCTCCAGCAAATAGCCGCTTTTTTGATAGAGGAAACCACTGTTATGTGCTGCGAGGATAGACAGAAGCTTATCTGGATTTAGCGCGGGTATCAGCATCAAGCAGCGCAGAGTTTCTTCCAGCCCTCCAACTTTTTCAAAATCGTGGATACTATCAATGACCGTGCGTTCCAAATCCGTGACACGAACGCCGCGTGAAAGCTCGGTAGACGCTTCATATCGCGGTGCAATCCGGTGATAGGTAGCGCCGTCATATTCAAAACTTTGAAAGCGGTTTAGGGTCGTTACGTAGACCTCATAAAAAACCTGATTGGCATAGCCGTAGTATTCAAAGGCGCTGTGATGGGAAACGCAAGCGTCCTCAAACAACCGGGAGGCAATCTGATAGCGTGTCGGAATAGGCTGCTTCGTTTCGATGCTGATCGCTACGTATAAATTGCGCCGGACGCGCTCTATGTATCCTTTTTGCCTATAACCGTAGATGAGCGAGTTTGCAGCTGCTTCCGAGCCTGTTATAGTCGCAAGATCAGACCGTGAAAAACAACCGAGTTCTACCAGTTTTTCATAGTGCTTCATCCTATCACCTCCTTTGTTTTTATTATAGCATATAATCATTTAATATAAAACGATAATGTGCGAATATAAAAACGGAGACTTTGTTCCCGACTATGACAGCCGGTATTCCAAAAAGAGCATCATAAGAGGAACGCAATATTTCAGAAGTTCAGGTTGGCATCAGGTTCCTTCTCTTTGAAGAGAAAACGGGGAAAGCATAGCAAAAGAGAAGAGACAGCTTTTTTCCTTATTGCTGCATAGACGACGGTTTAAAAAACGTCTTATTGCTACAGGCTACCGGTAACGGCGTTTGGATTCCGAGAATAAAAGGAGTCAGATAAACTTGATGCGAACGCGCGCCGATAAAAACACAGGGGAGCACGCGGGATTATGCTATAATCCATTAAATGAAATGAGAGGAAAACAAAATGGCACATATCAAACGCGCTCGTGAAGGGTTTTTGCTGATCGAAGCGCTCATTGCTCTGGTCATCGTGTTGATAGCGCTGGCAATGGTCTATATGGCGCCGAGCTGGATGTATAAAACCGCCGCTTACTCAGAGTTTGAGGCGGCGTTGTTTGATGTGGGTTTCTCTTATGCGGAAGAGATTCTCTCAATAGAAAAGGACGATTTAGATAGCAGCGCCTCCAACACCACCATTCCCTTTACGGACAGCTCCGGGAATACGATCCAGTTCAAATGCGCTTTTGTGACTGCGCCAAGGACGATCGCAAATGCCGCCACTCAGGTTGATTTCGCCACGTTCACGATCGCGCCGATCAATCAAACGACGCGGATCGCCACTCTAACGTTTACGGCGATCTTGAAGCCTAATCTTCCTTAAGGTGATTGCAGAATGAGAAAAAAAGGGTTTACCGTTGTTGAACTATTCATCATATTGGGCGTCTTTTCCGTTTTGATAGCGGTCGCTGTTCCCTTGTGGGAGAAGACTTCCCGTGACTTGCAGATCGCGCGGTTGTTGGACACCGCGGCGCAAGGGGTGCTTTACGTGTTGGGAGACGCGCGCGGGAACAGCGTGAGGCAAGGGACTTACGTCAGCCGGGTCACTGTCGTCACAGATGAAGATGGGACACCTACCCATTTTGCCTCTGGAGTCCGAAAAGATGATGGTGGAGCTAACAAGTTTTACGCGATTTCGCGGTGGGAAATCCCTAAAGTCTTGATCAACACGCTGTATCAACCCTATGTCTATGACACGATTTCGATCGATTTCGAACCGGCCGGAAAGTATTACTACATTTTTGGAGCGTGGGTGAAGGAAGAAAGCGCGCATTACACGCTGCTCACCGATCAAGCCTCGACAACGATCCGCATCTACCTCACGAACCAGGGAACAGGAACCGACGCGCCGCAAAAAGTGATCCGTATCGTGGACGGAATGCCCGGGGTGATCGATTGATGGGTAAAAAAAGAAAAGGGTTTACAATGATAGAGTTGAGCGTGACCATCGGGGTTTTCGCTGTTTTTATGTTGTTTTTCGTAAGCGTTTTTCAGGTGATCATCCAATCAATCCAGTTCAACAAACAGATCGCGGCGAAGATGTACGCGGAAACCCAGTTGGAAAACGCCTTCGCGGTCATAGAACGCGAAATGCAATGGGGCGGGAGTATGTCCGGAAATTTGGCAAGAACGACGATTCAACGTCCCGACGGTTCAACGGCGGCATTAACGGCCTTCGGCAGCGGTGAATTCGGAGAAGGGTCCGCGACGGCCACATCTGACGGTCAGACGATGAAGCTCAAGTACGCGCAGGTAGAGAAGGGGATTTTGAGGAAATTTTCGAGTTATAATGAATATGCAGCCCTTGAATGGGGTGATCCCGAAGTAGGAACCATCGAAGAGGTTTTTTTGGATAAATACCCGAGCAATCCCGCTGCTAAAGTTTATTTTTCATATATAGGCGGGGCGCAATCTTTATACACCGGAAAAGAAGATTATTGGCCAAAGAACTCTGCCGCGACGGCGACGCTATGGGCTTTTTCCGTGGATTCTTTAGCCGCCGCTTCTACAGCGACACTAACGTATTGGGAACCGATCGAAAAATTGTTCAAAACGAGCGAAAATACTGAAGCCACAGGTTTATATCACAACCGACCAGAGTTGAGTGATTACTTGCTGACCTTAGCGTACCAAATTCCCGAATACCCGCCGACCTTTAAGGGCATTGACATCGGAGGCTCTCGCGAATACTTTGGAGAGGTGATCTCCAAAACAACCTTCTGGGTGGAAGATGGATCAAAACTGAAAATGAGCAAATACGTTCCAACAGCCCATGGGACCATAACACAGACGCTTTTCGAACCGATCAAGGCGGCGACTTTTACCATCCATCAAGATTACGTGCAACTGGATCTGATCTATCTCATCCCCGATCCGGCGAATCGCGGGCAAAACATTGAGTATCGAAAGACTCGGAAGTTTTGGACCTTGGGGGCGGGAGGATGAAGCGGCGAAAGGGGATCGCGTTTTTATCGATCGCGGTGATTTTGCTAATCTTTTCAACTCTGACGGCGATCTACATCCACAATCTATCCAAAGACCTCTTCAAAAGCCAGAGTCAGTCCTTAAAAGCAAAAACATTACAGTATACAAAAATCGCTATTATTTCGATGAAAAACTGGGTGGATACCACGAAACCGTCAACCGGAAATTCCATGGATACTCTTTTTGATTCTGCCGCGATCCCCGTTGCCAATACGTTTTTCTTGGATTTATCGACTCCGGACTCCTTCGCTGAGGGGGTTTATGCCGGACTGGAATCCGTTCGTATCGATAACAGCGTTTTGGTGGGAATATACCAAGCCTCAGAAACAACGAATGCCGCGACCCTTTCGCTTTACGCGATGATCGACTCTACCCAGACGAATCTTTTAGGGCCACAGCAAGATAAAACGATTTATGTATACAATGAACAGGGGAATCTTTTTGAAGGGCCGTCTGTACCTTTGCTAATCTATACGAGTCCCGATTACCGCGAAAGCGTGATCTACAAATTTAGATAAGCGAATTAAAAGAGGTCTCAATGGAAACGGGAGCGAAAATAACTTAAAAATTTCTAAGACTTGAGGAATAGGAGAACTTACGTTCTGAAACACTGAAGGAGTTTTGGAAACGGCTGAGACGATATAGCCTTTTAAGTAGGGGGTTCACGAACCCAGTTTTCAGGGCAATGAATCGGGACTAATGGCTTACTAATCACGCTCCGTTTACAATAGGGATATATGGGATAATGGAGGATAGGACGAAGAGGAACGAATGCTATCCTCCGCGGGACGACAAAAATAAAATTCGAATAAAAAAGCAATTTTGGAGGTGCTTTATGAAAAAGATCCTCATACTGGCCATGATGACACTGCTGTTCGCGGTCACTACCCTTTCCACAACGGGCAATTTCTTCTGGGTTACTTCAACCTTCGGGACGCCCACTTCGCTTTTCGGCGGCTCGGGAGGAGGGAACGGCGGTCCGAATCCCAATGTGAATCCCCCGTTTCCGCCGTCTTCGGGAGATCCGACCGATTGGGTCGTTTTCTCTGTCGGAGGCAAGATAGAACTGACCGGTTCTTCCGTTATTCTGGGCTTGACCGGCACAAACGCGACAACGACGATAAACGGGGCGAAACCTTTCATCTTTGGCGGAAATACCTGGATTGCAACCCCGACGACGATGCTCTATTTAGGGCCGAATGCCGACCCCGATGAAGTTGTGAATTTTCTCTCATGGTGGGAATGGGGTAGCGCCGAACAAAAGGAGATCCGGCAACTTATCCTCAACGGGACCGTCAAGAAATTGCAGAGTTATAAAGCCTTTGCGATCCCGGATTGCCTGAAGAATCTGTCTTTCCAAGAAGTGGAAACGAAAGCAAATCTGTTGACAGTCACTTTCCCGAATCTTACAACCACGTGGGATCCTAAGAAAATCTACTATATACTCAATAGCGGAAAAATAGATACGGCAAGCATCATTGTCAACTATACGGATACCAACGGCGTGAAAATCTTCGTCGACGATCATGATATCGTTCTTCTGATACGCTCGTTGTCTATAACGGGATCAGGAGAATTGGTTATCGAAAGAAAACCCGGAAGCGAAAAACAAGTCTTTCTCGTCGTGCAAGAAAGCCTTACTCTATCGGGCAGCGGGCAGATCCGCACGACGGATGGAAAAGATGATTACGTCCATCTTTTTTATCTCGGATCAGATGATATCGTCTTTGGCGGCAGTGTCGTATTCAACGGATCCGTATACGTAAAGAACAGTGCGGTTACCGTTACGGGATCCGGAAAAGTCAAAGCGATCGCGAGTACCGGGGGGACAATTAACATAAGTGGATCCGGAATAACTGCCGGCACTGTAAATGCGAAAAACTCCAATGTTTTTGTTACCGGAGGCGCTTTCCTGAAAGAGGGCGTTTCTACCGGCGGGACGAGAGTGGATGTCTCTGGCGGGCCTTCGCCTTTTAAGTATATTTATGCTCCGCTCGCGAAGGTAACCTTATCCGGAAGCTCCCAAATCAATGGGACCATCATTGCCGGAGAAGTCTTGCTTAGCGGTAACTCCCCCGTTATCGGCCCGGCTTATAAACCAATACCTCCTGAATGCCTATTAGTCCCTAATCCCGATATCGTTTTGCCTCCTGACGCTTCTGGTCACGGTTTAGGGTGGTATGACTATGAAAGCGGGCAAATCTACACAACGACGCCTTACCATAAAATCTCGAGTAATCCGGTCAAGATTGAAGCGAAAAGTGGAAAAAAAGTTAAGTACCCCAACAAAAACGATCCGATTATGACGTGGCAAGCCCCAAAACTAACTTTCATAAGCGATTTAGACCCGACACACAACCAATTAACGCTTATTTCGAATGTATTCGACTTTCATTCTGATATTTCGATGAAAGATGACGGAAACGGGAAAGTGATCTTGAAACCCATAAGCGGGACCGCGTTCGTTACGTTTGGAAATGTGGTACACGGTAAAACTACTTTGGCCATTTCTGGGAAAAGCTACAAGTTTAATCAAACGATCGACCTCACGAGCAGTACGGATCGCGCGAAAATGGTCGAAGTGGAAATATATTAAACAAGTCGAATTTGTATTTTAACTTTTACTTTTAGTTCACTTTCGATAGGGAAAAGAGCGTATGCGGGTTTCTAGCAGCGCTCTTTTTTTAGCGACTTTTGTAGCAAGAGTGCGGGCAATAAACTGATACACCGATTCTGTGTTTTGTTCGGTGTTATCGTTATATTACTATATTTTATAATATATAACTAAAATTTTTTAATTAATGATTTTTTAATCTCTTTTCGTCTATAATCAGAGGAGAAAGGAGGGAGATCATGATGCAATCGAAAACGAACGTTTTACTCGTGATAGGCGTTTTATTTGTTAGTATCTTATCCGCGACGACGGGCAATTTCCTCTGGGTCTCTTCGACGCAGGGCACGCCGACAAGTATTTTCGGACCTTCTTCAGGAGGAGGTTTGGTTCCTACCGTCAATCCTCCTTTTGTCTCGCAAAACGAGTACCTGATTTACTCCAGGGAAGGGTTGTCGTTGGGTGGCAATGCCTTAGTTGAAGGCAACGTGTCTTTGTTAAATGGTTCTCCGATGACTTTTTCAGGAGAAAAGAAGTTTATCCAAGGAAAATTGGTGGTTGAGAATCCCGGTGTGAACGGTTTCACCTATTTCAAAAACGAATACCAGGATTACGTGGAAAGCGCGATTGAACAAGTCCCATTCAATGAACCGGTTTGTTGTACGGACTTCGATCTCGGCTTCGCTTTCATCGAAGTGGATGAAGAGGAGAATATCGGTAATAAAGAAACGGCAGAGGTAAGCGAGGATACCTACTATCAAGACGGATTGTACGTCGGCAACGGAGGGACCCTGAAGATCCTCAGCGGAACAAGCGAAGATGTAACCGTCTTGCTGATATCGACACTCACCGTCAAGGGAGATATCGTCATCGAAGGGAACGGTTTAGTGATTATCAAAGTATTGGAAACCTTGATCGTGGAAGGGGACGTTTATTGGAACACGTTCCCGAACGTCAATCCCGGCAGTGAAGGCGACCCGAAAAATTTGCTCATTTTGTACGACGGAACGGAGTATGCCCAAAACGGGGGACGTATCAACGGTTATCTGGGATTCAGCGATAGCGTGACTTCAGTAAAATTGGCGGGAAACATGATCCTTAATGGCGCTTTGTACGCCCCCAAAGCAACTGTCGAAGTGAATGGAACCGTAGGGGTTAGTCAATGGATGTATGGCACAACTTTTGATATCAAAGGAACCGTAAACGTTTATCCTTAAAAAACGATTATTTGGCTCATAAAACCGGCGTAAGCCGGTTTTATTAACGAAATAACTTGTTTTCGAAAAACAATATCATAAAGGCATTCTTGAGTTTCTCGAATTCTAGGAAGGAGGAAAGACTATTCGCCGTTTATTCGTTTTTTTGGTATTATTGCTCTTTTTACTGGTCGCAATGGGGTTTTCGGAAGAGGGCAACTATATCCGTGTGATGGATTCCCAAGGATCGGCGACGGTGGATGTTTTCAAGTTTCTCTCTCAAAACCAGAATCCGATGAATTGGGTGGTCTTCTCGACGGGCGGAAGGTTAGAGTTACAGGGATCGGGGAACATTTGGGGTTTGGCGGGCACCAATGCCACCACACTTCTACCGAGCGGACAACGGCCCGTTTATTTCGATTCGGGCGCCTATATCGCGACCCCGACGCAAAATTTTTATATCGGACCCAATGCGGTATCGACGCAGATCGCCTATATTGCGGCGGGTTCGGGTAACGATTACCAAACGACGCTTCGTGAGTTGATAGAAAGAGATCAAGTGAAAAAACTGACGGCTCCCGTGGTCTACGCGGTTCCTTCATGTTTTCTGGCGCTGAACTTTCAGCCGGTGTATACGGAAACGACCAAGATTACTTCGATGTACAAAGCGATCGACGGGCAAAATGCTCTAACCTATATCCTGAATAGTGACAACTTTTCTCTCGTGCGGCTGAACGCCAACCAAACGGTGAGGATCGTCGTCGGGGATAGCGATATGGTGCTGAATATCAGCGAACTGATTATGGGGGGCAATTCGAAGATAGAGATCGAAAAACTTTCTCCCGCGAGTATGGGCAACGTCTTTCTCATGGTCTCGAAGATGACGCTGGATAGCACGGCCAAGATCCTCCCCTTAGATGGGAATCCGGATAAAGTATTCTTGTTTTACTCCGGTTCTCAAGATGTCACCTTCGGAGTCGGGAGCGAGTATTACGGTTCGGTCTATACCTCGGGGCCGTCCAAAATCACGTTTTCCGGGAGAGGTGTCTTAAGAGATGTCCTCGCGCTGGAAGGTTCGGTCACGGTGAACAGCGCCAATATGACGCTCGGAGGCCTGTATATTAAGTCGGGGGAAGCGACCGTAATCGGCGCCACACTCCTAACGGGGATATTGTCGGGCGGAACGAAAGTGGCTATTTCGGGAGGCGTTCCCACATTTAGTTTTATCTTCGCTCCTTCCGCAGTCGTCACCATCGACAATAACACCGGAATCAACGCGAAACCGGCTACCTATGAAACCGTTAAAGGCATCGTCGTTGGGAAAGAAGTCATCATCAAGGATTCCCGAGTAGTCGGGCCTGCCTACCAACTGCCCCTGTGCTTGGGGATTCCTGTTCCCGTGATTGAGGAGGAAGTCTTTATCGAACCGTCCAAAGACTGCTCTTCCGGGGGTTGGTATGTGGAGACGAGCGGCCAGATCTGTCAAGCCTCGCCAAACGTAAGGACTTCTTCGCAACCCGCGATCATCGGAGCAAAGGGGGTTCAGTACGGAGGGCAGAAAACGATCAGCAATAACCCGAACGAGATCGTTATGACTTGGAAGGCCCCCTATATCGAGTTCCTCAGTCCTCTTGCGTTGATGACTTCCCTCAAGTTGGAATCGAAGTATTTTATCTTCAACAATTATCTGGGGCTTTATAAAAACGATGTCCGGGTTACCTTAATACCGGCCGTAGGCGGGGAATCGATCGTCCAATTCGGAAATGTTTACTCAAGCTCAAACAATCAAAGCCAGGATCGGCGGATGGAAATTTCCAATACAGCTTTTCGATTCAACAAAGAATTGATCATTACCCCGAGCACAACGGTGAATTCGTTGAAAGCTCAAGGCGCGGTGTTGTACGAAGGCACCATCGCCGTGGAGTTTTATTGACATTTCGGAAGATAGAGATAATAGAAACCCACGATACGGGTTAGAGACGGCGAGCCCGATTCTTGGAGCGCTTTTTTTTGCGTAGACGAAATGGACCGCCCGACGATTGGATCGCAGATAGTTGGAGTACTCGAGGGTTGGAGCGCCCGATCTTTAGTCGGGTATCCCCTTTCTTTTATTGTTCCTTTTCGCTTGGTTTGGAGAAAAAACCCATGCCGACCTAAAGAGTCGGCGCTCCGAAAAATACGCTATACGAGAGGTTCCAAGTCGCTCCACACCCTTCGTCGTACTTTCCTTCGTGCGATACTTCTTGTCCATTCGCCGCCTTCGTGGACAGATTCTTTTGTATTGAGTAACTAAACCCCATGCCCGAGGGTGGAGCGCCCGATCTTTAGTCGGGCATGCCTTTTCTTTTATTGTTCCTTTTCGCTTGGTTTGGAGAAAAAACCCATGCCGACCTAAAGAGTCGGCGCTCCCAAAAATACGCTCCATGAGAGGCTCCAAGCCCTCCTTCGAGCGATACTCCTTTTCCATTCTCAGCCTTCATGGATAGAGTCTTTTGCTTCGAGCAACTAAACCCATGCCCGAGGGTGGAGCGCCCGATCTTTAGTCAGGCATGCCTTTTCTTTTATTGTTCCTTTTCGTTTGGTTTGGAGAAAAAACCCATGCCGACCTAAAGAGTCGGCGCTCCCATAAATGCGCTACACGAGAGGCTCCAAGCCCTCCTTCGAGCGATACTCCTTTTCCGTTCTCACCTTTCGTGGATAGAGTCTTTTGCTTCGAGCAACTAAACCCATGCCGACCTAAAGAGTCGGCGCTCCGAAAAATACGCTACACAAGAGGTTCCAAGCCCTCCTTCGCGAAAGGATTCCATATCTTTCGAGTTCTTTGAATAAATGGTATAATCGTAATTAGTATAATACAGATTATACTAATCCTGATTATTATAAGGAGGGGCGATGTTCCATAATCGAGAA
>Ga0302236_1000295_pt1 | contig 50947 bp, 44 predicted proteins | sample AAG_UR_Gly_MG_FD_193509 | JGI IMG/M metagenome (GOLD analysis project Ga0302236, IMG submission 193509) | Enriched activated sludge microbial communities from anaerobic digester in WTTP, New Holstein, Wisconsin, United States - AAG_UR_Gly | ecosystem: Engineered > Bioreactor > Anaerobic >...
CGCACCGACGTACCGACGCACCGACGTACCGCCTACCGACGCACCGGCCACTGACGCACTGACGCACCGACGTACCGACGCACCGACGTACCGCCCCCCCCGACCCTCGCGGACTATGCAATGAAGAAGGCGCTGATCACAGGCATCACCGGCCAGGACGGTTCTTACCTCGCTGAGTTCCTGCTGGGCAAAGGCTACGAGGTCCATGGCATCATCCGCCGCGCCAGCACTTTCAACACCGGCCGGCTCGATCCGATCTATTCCGATCCCCACGTTGGACGGACGCATCTGCACCTGCACTACGGCGATCTGAGCGACGCCAGCGCTCTGGCCCGCCTGATCGGGCATATCCAACCCGAGGAAATTTACAATCTCGCCGCCCAAAGCCATGTCCGCGTCAGTTTCGACAGTCCCGAGTACACGACCGACATCACCGCCACGGGCGCCGTGCGCCTGCTCGAAGCCATCCGCGAGGCCGGGATTCGCCCGCGTTTTTACCAGGCCTCTTCGAGCGAGATGTACGGCAAGGTCATCGAGACACCCCAGAGCGAGTCGACCCCGTTTTATCCGCGCAGCCCGTACGGATGCGCCAAAGTCTACGCCTACTGGATCACGGTGAATTACCGGGAGTCGTACGGACTCCATGCCAGCAACGGCATCCTGTTCAATCACGAGTCGCCGCGTCGGGGCGAGACGTTTGTCACTCGGAAGATCACTCGAGCGGTCGCGCATATCCAGGCCGGGCTGCAGGACAAGCTTTATCTGGGCAACCTCGATGCCAAGCGCGATTGGGGGTACGCCAAGGAATACGTCGAGGCGATGTGGCTGATGGTCCAGCAGGATCAACCGGGCGATTATGTCGTAGCCACCGGCGAGACCCACTCGGTCCGGGAGTTCCTCGAAGCCGCGTTTGGTTGCATCGGACTCGATTGGCGGCAATATGTCGAGACCGACCCCCGCTACTGCCGCCCTGCCGAAGTCGATCTCCTGGTCGGGGATGCCGGAAAGGCGCAGCGCCAGCTCGGTTGGGCGCCCCGGACGCGCTTCAAGGACCTGGTCCGGTTGATGGTCGAGGCCGACATTGCGTTGCTCAAGGCGCATCGCGAGGGGAGAATCCCCGTTACACAGTAGAGTGCAACGGACACCGTTGGTTGAAAGTTCGGAGTTGAGAGTTGAGAGTTCTACAGAAGATCGCAAAGGCACGCAAAGAGCAGGGCAGCTTTGAGTTTGGGTTCTTTGCGGTTCTTTGCGCCCTTCTGTTAAACAGCGTCTTCTCTGTGCACTCTGCGCCTCTGTGGTGAATCCCCTCGATGACAGTCATCGCCCCGAATTGAACCACAGAGCCACAGAGAACACAGAGCAAAGCATGGGCGGCGAAGCGGCAAGGGGCAAGCGGGATGCGGAAAGCCTGAGATCGGAGATGGGAGATCGAAGATCGGAGATCGGGCACCGGAGCGCCTGTGTGTAGCCGGTTCAAGGCGCTCGGAGATTGGAGATCGACGATCGGGAATTGGGGTTGGACGATTAACAGAAGACCGCAAAGGAACGCGAAGGGCACGACTCCAAGTGATGTCATCGTTCCCGCGAACTCCGATCTCCGAACTCCCATCTCCGATGTGCCGAACCACAGAGCCACAAAGAACACAGAGAATTACGATTATCAGCAGGAGCTGGCGCCCCATGTCTTCACTGACGTACCGACGCACCGACGCACTGCCCACCGACGCACCGACGCACCGACGCACCGGCTACCGACGCACCGACGCACCGCCCCCCCCCATCTTCGATCTCCGATCTCCGATCTCCGATGCAACTGAGCCCCATCAAACAGGTCTGCGAAGCCGATCCGGCCATCCGGCTGTCCATCCTCTTCGGGTCGCTCAACGGCGCCAGCCCTCGATTCGACAGTGACCTCGACCTGGCCGTCGCGGAGCAGGGTCCGATGGATTCGCGGCGCAAGCAGGCCTTGATTGAAGACTTGGCCGTGGCCTCCGGCCGCAGCGTCGATCTCGTCGACCTGCACACTGCCCATGGACTGCTTTTACGCTCGATCCTTGGCACCGGACGAATGCTCGTGTGTCGCGACCGCAATCTCTACGCCACCCTGATCCGACGCATGCTGTTCGAGCAGGCCGATTTTTCGCCTCTCGTCCGCCGGATTCACGCGTGCCGAGCCGCCGCCAGGACCAAGCCACCGACGCACCGACGCACCGACGCACCGACGCACCGACACCGTGGACCCTGACATCACCGCAGACAAGATCGAGTCGTTGCGCCGATGCTTGCGAAGGCTTGAACACAAGCGACCGGCTCGCCTCGAAGAACTGCAGGCAAACCTCGTGACAGTCACCGTCCCGAATTGAACCACAGAGACACAGAGAACGCAGAGGAAAGCATGGCTGGGCGGAATCAGGTGTTGTGGTCTTTTGAGGATTCAGGTCTTCTCTGTGTGCTCAGCGTCTCTGTGGTGAATCCCCCTGGATGGCAGTCATCGCCCCGAATTGAACCACAGAGACACAGAGAACACAGAGCAAAGCATGGCTGGGCGGAATCAGGTGTTTGGTCTTTTGAGGATTAGGGTCTTCTCCGTGTGCTCTGCGCCTCTGTGGTGAATCCCCTCGATGACAGTCACCGCCCCGAATTGAACCACAGAGACACAGAGAACGCAGAGGAAAGCATGGCTGGGCGGAATCAGGTGTTGTGGTCTTTTGAGGATTCAGGTCTTCTCTGTGTACTCTGCGCCTCTGTGGTGAATCCCCCTCGATGACAGTCACCGTCCCGAATTGAACCACAGAGCCACAGAGAACGCAGAGGATTACGATCTCGTCGAGCTTTCGCAGGTCAGCCTCAACCAGCTCAACCTGTCGGCCGTCGCGGATTACTTTGCGCGTTACGAATTGGCCTTTGCGCGTGAGAGCGAAGCAGAACGCGAACGCTTGATGCGCGCCACCGATATCCTGGGAGATCAGGGGCGCCCCACGGTGGGCGGGCTCCTGATATTCGGCATTTCACCCGAGCGGACCCTGCCGCAAGCGGGTATTCAGTTCGCCCACTTCCAGGGGACTCAACCAGGCGCTGACCTGATCGACAAGCGGTTCTTTGGCGGCAGCCTGCCTGACCAGGTCCAAAACGCTTTGGCAGGCCTCAAGGCCAACCTGCAATCGCCTTCTCGCATCGAGGGCGCCCGGCGGATCGAGCGGGCCGGGTACCCCGACCCGGTTTTTCGCGAACTGCTGGTCAACGCGTGCGTGCATCGGAACTACAGCATCACCGGATCGCAGATCCGCGTGCTGTTGTTCGCCGACCGGTGCGAGTTTGCCAGCCCCGGACGCCTGCCCAACACGGTAACTGTCGAGAAGTTGGCGGTTGGCACCAGCTTTGCCCGCAACCCGCTTTTGGTCCGGTTGATGGAGAACCTGGGGTATATGGACCGTCTGGGCCGTGGATTGCCAATGGTCGTCCAAGCCGCGAGCCGCCTCGGTCTGGGTGTCGACTTCGATGATTCGGGCGACGCCTTTCGCGTCGTCCTTCGTCTACCGTGACTGACGCCCCGACTACCGCCGCACTGACGCACCGACGCACCGCCCCCCCGAACTCCGAACTCCCATCTCCGAACTCCTATCTCCCACGCTGTGACGCCAAGATGAACGAAACGACGGAATCGAGCCTGTGGTCAGTGCCTTGCCTGAGCATGACCTTAGCGTCTTAGCGTCTTTGCGTGAGGCACATCGGTATCTCCATGTCGTGTTTGCAGAAACACCAATCTCACGCCAAGACGCCAAGACGCCAAGATGAACGAAAACGCAATTGGCAAGACGGTGGTCGATGCGGCTGTGAAGGTGCATCGGGAGTTGGGCCCTGGATTGCTCGAGACGGTGTATGAGGCAGTGCTGGCCAAAGAACTGGAAAGCCGGGGATTGCACGTAGAACGTCAGGTGTCCGTCCCGATCGTCTACGGTGGAATGCGCTTCGAGGAGGGGTTTCGGGCTGACATGATCGTTGAAGGCAAGGTCATTCTGGAGCTGAAGTCTGTAGAACAACTGAGCAAGGTACACGCAAAACAGCTCTTCACCTATTTGAAGCTCACGGGACTGAAGCTTGGGTTTCTACTGAACTTTGGCGGCGGCCTGATGAAGGACGGAATCGAGCGGGTGGTGAACGGCTTGCCTGAGGATGACCTTCGCGTCTTCGCGTCTTTGCGTGAGACTCATCGGTGTCCCCATGGCGTGTCCGCAGAAACACCAATCTCACGCCAAGACGCCAAGACGCCAAGATGAACGAAACGACGGAATCGAGCGCATGGCGAATGCCTTGCCTGAGGATGACCTTCGCGTCTTCACGTCTTTGCGTGAGGCACATCGGTATCCCCATGGCGTGTCTGCAGAGACACCAATGTCACGCTAAGACGCCAAGACGCCAAGATGAACGAAACGACGGAATCGAGCCTGTGGTCAGTGCCTTGCCTGAGGATGACCTTCGCGTCTTCACGTCTTTGCGTGAGGCACATCGGTGTCCCCATGGCGTGTCCGCAGAAACACCAATCTCACGCCAAGACGCCAAGACGCCAAGATGAACGAAACGACGGAATCGAGCCTGTGGTCAGTGCCTTGCCTGAGCATGACCTTAGCGTCTTAGCGTCTTTGCGTGAGACTCAGCCCCGACCCAGCGTGACCCCCATACCCAAATCCGCCCGCATCTACATCGCCGGTCACAAGGGACTCGTCGGCAGCGCCATCTGGCGCGAGTTCGACCGCCGGGGCTACACGAGTCTCATCGGACGCACCCGCGACGAACTCGACCTCAGGGATCTACCATCCGTTCGCCGCTTCTTCGACGAACAACGCCCCGAGTACGTGATCCTGGCCGCCGCCCGCGTCGGCGGCATCCTCGCCAACGATACCGAGCCTGTTCCTTTCCTGCTCGAAAATCTCCAGATCCAAAACAACGTTATCTCGGAATCGCACCGGGTCGGCGTCCGCAAGCTCCTTTTCCTGGGCAGTTCCTGCATCTATCCCAAGCTCGCCCCCCAGCCGATCCGCGAGGAGCATCTGCTCACCGGCCCGCTCGAACCGACCAACCAGTGGTACGCCATCGCCAAGATCGCCGGGATCAAACTTTGCCAAGCCTATCGGCGCCAGTACGGATCCGATTTCATCTGCGCGATGCCGACCAACCTGTACGGTCCAAACGACAACTACGATCCGCGGAATTCGCATGTCCTGCCCGCCCTGATCCGCCGATTCCACGAGGCCAAATCGACCGGGGCGCGCGAGGTGGTCTGTTGGGGGACCGGATCGCCCCGGCGCGAGTTCCTCTACGTGGACGATCTGGCCCGCGCTTGTCTCTTCCTGCTCGAGCGTTACAGCGACGATGCCATTATCAACGTCGGCTCGGGCGCCGACCTGCCAATCCGTGATCTGGCCGACATGGTTGCGCGGGCCGTGGGGTTCGAGGGCGCGATTGTGTGGGACGACTCGAAACCGGACGGCACACCGCGCAAGCTCATGGACAGTGCGCGCATCCTCGGAATGGGGTGGCAGCCCGAGGTCAGCCTCGAAGAGGGAATCCGCCGCGCCTATGCCGATTTCATGGGGAAGACAGTCACTGTCTCCAAATAGACCACAGGGACACAGAGCACACAGAGGAAGGCATGGCTGGCGGGAGTTTAACAGAAGATCGCAAAGGAACGCAAAGGGCAGGGCACCGCGGGATCTGGATCTTTGCGTGTCTTTGCGACCTTCTGTGGTGAATCCCGTTCGAACACAGTCACCGTCCCGAATTGAACCACAGAGACACAGAGGACACAGAGGAAAGCATGAGGGGGAGGGAGGGGAGGGGGGGGGGGGGGGGGGGGGGAAGCGGTGCGTCGGTAGTCGGTACGTCAGTACGCCAGTACGCCAGTGCGTCAGTAAGCGGTGCGGCGGCTTGCGGAGTTGGGAGATCGAAGATCGGAGATCGGGCACTGGAGCGCCGGCTTGCAGCCGGCTTAAGGTATGCGGAGATCGGAGTTGGGCGATTAACAGAAGATCGCAAAGGAACGCAAAGGGCAGGGCGGCGCGGGATCTGGATCTTTGCGTGTCTTTGCGTCCTTCTGTGGATTAAGGTCTTCTCTGTGCACTCTGCGTCTCTGTGGTAAATCGCGTTCGAACACAGTCACCGCCCCGAATTGAACCACAGAGACACAGAGGACACAGAGGAAGGAGTCAACCGCGAACCACCTGCCTGCGCGATGCTTCCTCCTTCGCCAAGCCTTCGGTGGACAGATTGGCAGGCAGACGCGAACCACGCGAAAAACTCCAGCCATTCTTGTGACCTGTTCCAGCCTTTGTTCGTGTGTTTTCCGTATTTCGCGGTTCACAGGATCGCGCATTCTTGAGACGGTTTTCCGGCGCTTGGTTTCCTTCGTTTTCTTCTGTGGTCGTTTTAGTTGCGGCTCCGCCGCGCTGCGTCCTTCTGTTCATTCTTTGTGATCCGTTGTCAACGTGCTGTCCTTCACCCCTGGTTCAAAGCTCAAAACGCTGATTCTCCATGAGACTTCTTGTCACTGGCGGCGCCGGCTTCATCGGTTCGGCGGTGGTGCGTCACTTGATCCGAGAGACGCCTCACAGCGTGGTCGTCCTCGACAGCCTCACCTACGCCGGGAACCTCGAATCGCTCCGTGCGGTTGCCTCCGACCCGCGCTACCGATTTGTCCAAGGCGACATTCGGGACCCGCAAACGGTGGGCCGCATTCTTCACGAGGCGCAGCCGGATGCCGTCCTTCACCTGGCCGCGGAATCCCACGTCGACCGGTCCATCGACGGGCCGGCGGATTTCATCTCGACCAACATCACGGGGACCTACCAATTGCTCGAAGCGGCGCTGGCCTATTGGCGTGCGCTGCCGCCCGATCGCAAGGACGCGTTCCGATTCCAGCACATCTCGACCGACGAGGTATTCGGCAGCCTTGGCCCACAGGGCCTGTTTCGTGAAAATACCGCGTACGATCCGCGGTCGCCTTACTCGGCCAGCAAAGCCGCGTCGGATCACCTGGTCCGGGCCTGGCACCACACCTACGGGCTTCCCACGCTGCTGACGAACTGCTCAAATAATTATGGTCCGTACCATTTCCCGGAAAAGCTGATCCCGCTGGTCATCCTCAACGCCCTTGAAGGCAAACCCCTCCCCGTGTATGGAAAAGGCGATAACGTGCGCGACTGGCTCTACGTCGAGGATCATGCGCGGGCTTTGTTGACGGTTCTCGAGCGCGGCGAACCCGGCGAGACGTACAACATCGGCGGCAACAGCGAACGAACAAACATCGAGGTCGTTCGCAGTATCTGTGACCTTCTGGACGAACTGCGCCCAATTAAACAGAATCCGGACTTCCGCGGCCCGGCCGGAACGCAGTCGTATCGGGCTCTGATCACCTTCGTCGAGGACCGGCCCGGACACGACCAGCGCTACGCGATGGATGCAGGCAAACTGCGCCGGAGCCTCGGTTGGGGCCCCCAGGAAGACTTCAACAGCGGTTTGCGCAAGACCGTCGAGTGGTACCTCGACAACCGCTGGTGGTGGGAACCGATACGCACGAAAAAGTACGCCGGGGAGAGGCTCGGGAGGAGTGGGCGGTAAGACGGGAGGCAGATGACGAGAAACGGGAAACGGAGAATACACAGGAATCACTGAGATGCATTACGGCGTCACCCTCATCCGCCCCGCAAAGCGGGACACCCTCTCCCATCGGATGGCAGAGGGCCGGGGTGAGGGGTCCTTGTCACGTATTCTAAGGCCTCCTCAATAACTCCCTCTTTCGCGTCTTTCGCATGTTTCGCGGTTGAATCCTCTATGAAAGGCATTATACTCGCCGGCGGTTCGGGCACGCGTCTGTTTCCGGTCACCCAGGTGATCTGCAAGCAGTTGCTGCCGGTCTATGACAAGCCGATGATCTACTACCCGCTCTCGACCCTGATGCTGGCTGGGATACGCGAGATCCTGATCATCTCGACGCCGGAAGCCACGCCGGTGTTCGAAAGGCTGCTCGGCGACGGCGCGCATCTCGGCTTGCGCCTCAGCTACAAGGTGCAGTCTGTTGCCAACGGCCTGGCTCAGGCCTTTGTGCTGGGGAGGGAGTTCATCGGCTCGGACTCCGTCTGCCTGATCCTGGGCGATAACATCTTTTATGGTAGCGGCCTTCGACAGATGCTGACCCGTGCAGCCAAGAACACCGGCGCCACCGTTTTTGGGTACTACGTCCACGACCCGGAACGGTATGGTGTGGTCGATTTCGATGCCGACGGCAAGGTGTTGAGCATCGAGGAGAAGCCGGCTCAGCCGAAATCCAACTACGCCGTCGTCGGGCTCTATTTCTACGATAATGACGTCGTGCAGATTGCCGAACAACTGAAACCCTCGGCCCGGGGCGAGTACGAGATCACCGATGTCAACCGCGAGTATCTCCGCCGGGGCAAACTGTCGGTGCGCTTGATGGGACGCGGCTTTGCCTGGCTGGATACGGGGACGCACGAATCTCTCGCCGAGGCAACGGCGTTCGTTCGAGCGATTCAGGATCGGCAGGGTCTCAAGATCTCCTGCGTCGAGGAGATCGCCTGGCGTCTGGGGTTCATCGACCGGAAGCGATTAACCGAGCTGGCCGGCAAACTGAAGAAATCGTCGTACGGCGCGTACCTCGAGCAGTTATTGACTGAGCGTCCAAGCTGAGCGAAGGGCAAAGGGCAAGGTGCGCAGGGCAGAGGAAAAGTGAAGGGTGACGGGTGGGATTCGAAGATGGGGGCGGTGCGTCAGTGGCCAGTGCGCCAGTTTGCCTTCGGTCTGCTGTCGATCGTTCTTCCCCATCTGTGTCCTCTGTGCCTCTGTGGTGAATTCCCTTCGATGACTGTCACCGTTCCGAATTGAACCACAGAGAGCACAGAGACCAGTGGCAAAGGGCTGATGACCGTAACGCTCTAGGCTCAACTGAACCACTCAACATTCATCGAAATGGGTCTTTGGACGTTGAAATCTGAGCGTTGGATGTTGAACATTCAGGTTCTGGGAAAAACCATCTCCCTTCGTTTCCTTCGTTGTCTTCTGTGAGACCAAGGCGCAATCGTTTTTCCTCTCTGTGTGCTCGGGCCCTCACTTTGTATCCGTGTTTCATCCGTGGCTCTCTGTTCCGTTCGTTACCTTCTGTGAGGTTTTATGAAAGCCCTCCGCGGTACTGATGATCTCGCTATGTTCGGCGCGCCGCCGCTGTTCGCTGAGCCGCTTCTGGTCGGCCGGCCCAACATCGGGGATCGCGCGACATTCATGCGCCACCTGGAAGGCGCCTTTGACCGCCGTTGGCTCTCAAATTTTGGCCCCGTGGTTAAGGAGTTCGAGCAACGGTTAGCGCAGTACTTGGGCGTTCGCCATGCTGTGACCGTGTGTAATGCCACCGTCGGTCTCGAGATCGCGGTTCGGGCGCTGGGCCTCTCGGGCGAAGTCATTGTGCCTTCGTTCACCTTTGTCGCCACAGTGCACGTGCTCCACTGGCTCGGACTGCGCCCGGTGTTCGTGGACATCGACCCGGCTACACACAACGTGGACGTGGACGCTGTGCGGCGTGCGATCACCTCGAAGACCTCGGGAATCATCGGGGTGCACCTTTGGGGTCGGGCGTGCGACACTGAGGCCCTCGAGTCCATCGCTCGAGAGCATGATCTGCGGCTCATGTTCGACGCGGCTCACGCCCTCGGTTGCTCGCATCGGGGCCGGATGATCGGCGGGTTCGGTGAGTGCGAGGTGTTCAGCTTTCACGCCACCAAGTTCTTCAACACGTTCGAGGGAGGCGTGATCACCACGAACCACGATGACGTGGCCCACCGTCTTCGGCTGATGTCCAACTTCGGCTTTCACGGCTTGGACAACACGGATTGCGTGGGTGTGAACGGCAAGATGAACGAAGCCTGCGCTGCGATGGGCCTGGCCAATTTGGACGCGTTGGACGGTTTTGTGAAAACAAACCGGGCGAACTACGAAGTGTACCGGCGCCGGATGGCGGCGATCCCCGGGCTCCAATGTATCGTGTACGACGACAGTGAACGGTGGAACTACCAGTATGTTGTCGTCGAGTTGGATCAAGCCGCCTTTGGTCTGCCGCGCGACATTCTTTACAGGATTCTCCATGCCGAGAACGTTATGGTCCGGCGGTATTTCTATCCCGGCTGCCATCGCATGGAGCCTTACCGTTCCGGCGCGGTTGGAGCGGTGCCCGAGTTGCCCCAGACCGAGGCCCTGAGCGACCGCGTTCTGGCCTTCCCGACCGGGACACAGACGGCACCAGTCGAAGTCGACGCAATCTGCGATCTCTTGTCGTGCACCCAACGCCAAGCGGCGGTTGTCGCGGAGCGATGTTCGGGGAGTAGCGCATGCTGAGCATCTGTGAGCTTCACACACTGACAGGTTGCGAGGCATTACGTATGAGGCATAACCAACAGGATATGGGCTCTGCGTTCTACCAGGAACCGTTCGCATGCACTGGCGTCCCAAAGGGCACGCCAGCGTCGAAAGCTCGCTTCATGAGACTGCTTTCGTGCTCAGTGTAGGGCCCTGCGAACCCCACGCATCTGGAATGAATTCCACAAGAGATCATCAGCCCGTCGCCATTGTGCTTGGCGGAACATCGCCGCATGCAGAGCTTTGTCGACTCCTCAAGGCCCGTGGCTATCATACGCTCTTGATCGACTACTATGAGCGGCCATGCGCTAAAGCAGCGGCGGATGAACACCTGCGTGTCAGCACGCTCGACCAGGAGAGAGTCTTGGAGATCGCTAGGAATCGCGCTGCCTCCCTCGTCCTCGCCACCTGTATCGACCAAGCTAACGTCACGGCTTGCTACGTCCTTGAGCGCCTGGGGAAGTTTGCTCCGTACAGTTATCAGACAGCAGTCGCGGTCTCAACCAAGAGCATCATGAAAGCAATCATGATCAAGCATGGGATCCCGACTTCCCGATTCGTGCAGGTTTCTGATACTGCTTCGACCCATTGGCGTGGTCTTAACTTTCCGTTGATCGTCAAACCCTGCGACAGCAACAGTTCGAAAGGTGTGCGGCGCTGTGACTCTCCAGAGCAAGTGGAGCGACACCTCGCATCTGCGCTTGGCATCAGCCGAAGACACGAGGCGGTCGTTGAGGAGTTTAAGGACGGACGGGAAATTGCCTTCGATTCGTATGTCATGAATGGGCGAGTGCACCTCATGATGACTCGAGAGCGGAGAAAGATCACGGGTTTCAGGGATTCCATTCAGCAGATCTACGGATCCTTTTGGCCCGCTCACGTGAGTGGCCCAACCCAGCAAAGGCTAGTCGCGGTCGGAGAGTGGATCGCCCGGGTCTTCCAATTAGATAACACACCTCTGATGATGCAGGCGATTATTAGCGGCGATCAGATCAGTGTAATCGAGTTTGCTCCCAGAATCGGTGGAGGAGAAAACCACCGCATTATTAAGATGGCGACGGGCTTCGACCTCATTGATGCGGCCATAGACTCGTTTCTTGGGAGGCGGCCTGTGCTCAACCAGCGGGAGCCTGGGCGCGTGTTTCTGGACAATTACCTCTATGCAAAGCCGTGTCTCCTCGGAAGAGTGGAAGGTATGGAAGAATTGCTCCAGGATGGCGTGATCGATTGCTTTGAGACCTACAAGTCAACAGGCTTCGAGGTTGGTGAGAGCATCTCAAGCAACAATCGTGTTGGGGCTTTCATCGTGTCTGGCGCCTCAGAGCAAGAGTGTCTCGAGACGCTTCGCAGGGCCGTCAGTCGGGTCGAGATCTTTGATTGCGCAGGCAATCCAGTCATGCTGAGAGAGATTTACGATTAGAACTTCAGGAACTCTTTGTCTTCGGGAAGTGAACCCATGAAGCAGCTGGTTCATGGGCAGGGCGGGTTTGATCGACTACCACTAAGTTCGTAGTCCAGCCTCTGAAGGCGAGACCTGCACAGGTTCCTCGGCGTTTTTAGTGGAATGCTAGCTGCTGTGGAAGGCATTGATTTACAAGGGGTAGAGCCTTTCGGCCCGGAAAGACAGGGCTTCTAATGAGTGTCCGAGGCGCAGGCCCCCTGGCGAGGGTTGTCCAATTCCACTGAAAACGTCGAAGAAGCCCTGCACAATGAGCTGGCATCCCCGCATTCGGCGATCCAGTGCGATGGCTTTCAGGCTCAGCTACCAGGCGTGGGCGACAATCAGGTCAGGAGTTTCGCCCGGCGTGAGATGGCCGCACGATCAGTACATCGGTTTGGCTTCATGGCATGGCCAGGCAGCGGCTCGATCATAAGGCGTCTGCGGGTTGCTCACGATGTCGCGGTTGGGCGGTCGGCTGTGATCAAGCGTCTCTCCATCTCACAGAATGAGCAGCACGCCCCCCAGGTTCGGGGAGTAGCGCGCGCTCTACAGTTGTGGGCTTCACCCACCCACCGAGAGGTCTCGATGCATTACGTATGAGGCATAACCAACAGAATCGGGAGTTCGCGTTCTACCGGGAGCCGGTGGAGTTCAGCAAGGCGACCGACAAGAGGCTCCTTCAGTATTGTCTGGGGGGGACGCTCTACATGCCTGGGACGAAGGATATCACCGACAAGCTCCTCAAGCGGCAGTTGCCGATGCTGACATCGATGGTGATGTGTTTTGAGGATGCGATCCAGGAGTCTCAACTCGAGGCGGCGGAGCGCAATGTCCTCAGTCTGCTCGACACGCTGGCAGGCGCATTCGGCACGGGGAGTGCCCGAGTCGAGGATATCCCGCTCATATTCCTGCGGGTGCGCCATCCCGAGCAATTCGCCGCGTTCGCTGCTCGGTTGACCAAGGAGCAAGCCGACGTGCTGTCCGGTTTCGTGTTCCCCAAGTTCTGCAGCCAGAACGGGTACGAGTACCTCACCACACTGGGGGGGCTTAACCGGAGTCTGGCCGTTTCGCTCTATGGCATGCCGATCCTCGAGGGCAAGACGATCGCCTATATCGAGACCAGGCTGACTGAATTGACTGAGATCCGGGGATTGCTCAAGCCCTTCCGCGATCTCATCCTGAACGTGCGAATCGGGGGGACGGATTTCTCCTCGATCTTCGGCGTGCGACGGGGCATCAACTCCTCGATCTATGACATCCTCCCGGTGAGGGATTGTCTGTCCGATATTCTTAATTTCTTCAATCGCGAGGGCGAGGATTACACCGTGTCCGCCCCGGTATGGGAGTTCTTCCTGGCCGACCGGGAGAAGAATCTCGAACTTTTGCGGACGGAGGATCTCCATGAATCCTTGCTCAAGCGCAACACGATCATCAATGAGGCCGTCGACGGACTGCTGCGGGAGGTCATTCTGGACAAAGCCAACGGAATGGTCGGGAAGACGGTCATCCATCCCTCGCACCTTAAGTATGTGAACGCCATGCAGGCGGTCACGCGGGAGGAGTATGAGGATGCGACGCAGATCTTGAGCGCATCCGGTGGGGTTATCAAGAGCGCGAAGGCGAACAAAATGAATGAGATCAACCCGCATCGGAACTGGGCGGAGAAGGTCGCTAACCGCGCCCAGGCCTATGGCGTGATCTCCGACGAGTCGGAGTACATCCGTATGTTTGTCGGAGGGTCAGGAATCCAGGAATAGTGTCCTCGAACGAGCTTCAAGCAGACTGCGATGTCCCCGGGCTGAATGGGCGGACCGGGCTTGAGCCCCGAGACGGGTTTGCTGCCTCCTTGACTCGGGCTGCCGCCTCACTACCTTGACCAGTGCAAACTGTCCAAACACCGATTCACACACAGACTCATTGCTGCGCCTGGCTCGTGACCTTTGGCTAATATTCTATGCAAGCCACCCGTGATTTCCTTACCCGCCTGGGTCTTCCATCCGGAGACGCCTACGATCTGCCCACGTCGGACCAGCGTTTTGCTGACGGCGGTCAATACCGCTTCGAGGTCCCGGGGATCCAGGGGCCGGGGACCATGCAGGCCCTCCTCGAGGAGAGCGATCGGCTTGGGATCTGCCTGCACCGCATCACTCAAACGAAAGGCATCATGCTGCTTGCGGACGAGGACATCGTCCGTATGGTCGACCTGGCTGCGAGGTGGACGGTCGATCTTGTGCTCGCGATCGGCCCCCGGGCGACATACGACACGAGTGCCTCGGTGCAAACCCCCGAAGGACAGCGAATGGGGTACCGGTTGCGCGGCCAGGAGCAGATCGTGCGGGCCATCGAGGACGTGAAACGCGCCGCACGACTTGGATGTCGGTCGTTCCTGATCTATGACGAGGGGTCGCTCTGGATCCTGAATCAGGCGCGCAAACAGGGCGAGATCCCCGCTGACTGCAAGTTCAAGGTCTCGGCCCATTGCGGCCACGGCAATCCGTGCTCGGCGCGTCTGCTCGAGGAAATCGGGGCCGACTCCTTTAACCCAATTCGGGACATTCAGATCCAGATGCTCGCTGCGCTCCGGAAGGCCGTCAGAATCCCGATCGACGTCCACACCGAGAACCCGGCCTCCTCGGGCGGTTTCATCCGGCACTATGAGGTGCCCGAGATGATCCGCGTCGCCGCGCCGATCTACCTCAAGACCGGAGGCTCGGTCGCCAAAACGCATTCATGGGAGTCAACCGCCGACGACGCGAAGAAGCGGGCTAAGCAGGTCCAACTTGTCCGGCGCGTTATCGCCGAGTATTACCCTGGAGCGGTCTGCTCGCCCAAGGGCGGCGTCAAGTAAGGACCAGGCACCTTCGACGGGCTTCCCCGCGCGGCGCACGTCCGCTGGGAGCCAAGACAGCGCAACTCCATTCCGCATCATGTCAAAGCCGATACGCCTGGTTCTGGGAACAATGACCTTCGGTCCCCAGGTGGATCTCGAGGGAAGCCGCGAGATGGTTCGCCGCTTCCTCGACGCCGGGCATAGCGAGATCGACACCGCCTATGTGTACAACAAAGGCGACAGCGAGAAGTATCTGGGAACCATCCTCGCGGACGAGCCGAGAGCGCAGGCTACGATTGCCACCAAGGTGAATCCGAGGATCACCGGACGGCTCGATGCCGCATCGATTGCCATGCAGGTGAAGGAATCGCTCGCCCGCCTGCGTCGCGACTCGATCGATCTCCTTTACCTGCATTTCCCCGATCCCCAGACGCCGATTGAGATCACGCTGGAGGCGTGCGCGGATCTCCACGCTCAGGGGCTGTTCTCGTCTTTCGGGCTGAGCAACTTCCCGGCTTGGGAGGTCGTGCATGTCTGGCATACGTGCAAACGGAACGGCTGGCCGCTGCCCGAAGTCTATCAGGGCCTCTACAACGGCCTGAGCCGCAGTGTCGAGCCCGAGTTGCTGCCAGCGCTCCGTCAGTTGGGCATGCTCTTTTACGCCTACAATCCGTTGGCTGGAGGACTGCTCGCCGGGAAGCACGCGAAGTTCGAGGAAGCCCCCGCGCCTGGCCGCTTCACTTTGCGCCCCAATTACAGGAATCGGTACTGGAAAAAGCCCTTCTTCGATGCGATGCGCATCCTGTCTGATGAGTGCGCCCAGGCCCGGATTCGGCCTGTCGAAGCAGCGTATCGGTGGCTTGCCTTTCATTCTGGATTGGATGGAACCAAGGGAGATGGCGTGATCATCGGGGCGTCGAGCCCGGCTCAACTCGAGGAGAACTTGGGCAGCTTGAAAGCAGGTCCCCTTCCGGAGGGTATCGCCGAGGCCTTTCGGTCGGCGTGGGACGATGCAAGGGCAGACAGTCCGTCCTATTTTCGATACAGCGGCTAGTGCTTTTCGAGGCAGAGTGTTAAGGCAATCAGAAGAGAATGATGAACCTTACTGATCGTTTAATTCACGAGATTCAGTCTCTATTTCAAAGCGACCTGTCAGAAAGCACTGGACGTTATGCAAAACGTTGCCTTCTTGATTATCTGGGTGCCACCCTTGCGGGCGCACGCCTGACTCGGGATAAGACCGCGATCCTAATGACGAGCTTGGGTGGATCGGATTCGGGGGTCTCAGTGATTGGCCTTAGGAGAAGAGCCCCTGTGCCCGTTGCAGCCCTTGTGAATGGGATTTCGTCCCATGCGGCCGAACTTGACGACGGGGTGATCTCCGGGATCGTACATCCGGGTGCTCCCTTGCTATCGGCACTGCTGCCAGTGGCAGAGGAACAGTCGATAGACGGAAGGAGGCTGCTTCTCGGGATTGTGAGCGGCTATGAAGCTACGGTCAGGCTTGCCAATGCGATTCAGCCCTCACACAAGATGAGGGGGTATCACGCAACGGCAACGTGCGGCGGCATTGGGGCAGCTCTGGGGATCCTGAACATGACGGCTGCCACAGAAGAGACAATGAAGAATGCTGTCTCGGCCGCCGCGGTGTCGGCAGGCGGCTCTCTTAAGGTCTTGGAGGATGGGTCGCAGCTCAAACCGTTCAATCCAGGTCACGCCGCGCTCACAGCCGTGGTTTCGGTTGCCTTGGCAAAGGCCGGATTCAAGGGGCCGGACGACGTGATGTCTGGCCGGGCTGGTTTCCTCGCAATGATGGCAGACGCTTATGAAGAAGAAGCGCTATTCCCCGAGCGCGATCAGAAGCTCTGCATTGAAAGCGTCTATGTCAAACCTTACGCGGCTTGCCGATATTGCCATCCTGCGATCGAGGCGGCATTGCAGATTCGCTGCGAAAAGGTGATCTGCGTGGAGGACATCGAGTGGATCAGGGTGGCGACTTACAAACTTGCCGTTGATCACCACGACCACACTGTTGTCCAAGAGGTTTCCTCCGCCAAGATGAGCATCCCGTTCAGCGTCGCAGCGGCGATGGTCACAGGACGGGCGGGTATCGAAGAGTATTCGGAGGCTTGCATTCGGGATACGCGCATCGTCCGTCTCGCACAGAAGGTATCGGTCATCCCGGACGAACACTACAGCGCGGTGTTCCCGAAGCAGACACCGGCTAGGGTAGAGATTCGATGCCGGAACGGGAGCGACCATGTTCGTGAAGTGTTCTTGCCGAAGGGCGAGCCCGGCAATCCTCTCAGCGACGACGAACTGAATAACAAGTTCATGTCGTTGGCGGCTTACGCCGGGCTCACATCGAATCAAAGTGCGACGATCCGGGACGCCGTTTGGAATCTACCTGATGGAGCTGAGAGGCTCTACGAGTTGTTGTGAATCAGCCCGTTGGGACGGGCTGTAACGCTTCTGCAGGTGTCTGCGGGACTTTCACTGCACATTGCCCACAACCGTGATTGACCTCCAACAGTTCTACCGGGTGTTGCGGAGCCAAGGCGTGGAGTTCGTGACAGGCGTGCCCGACACCCTGCTCAACGACTTCTGCCTTGGGCTTGACGGCTGTTGGCCCGGCCATCAGCACGTGATTGCGGCGAACGAAGGCAACGCCATCGCTCTGGCCGCCGGTTATCACTTGGCCACAGGGAGCGTCCCGCTCGTCTACATGCAGAACTCGGGGCTGGGCAATGCCATCAATCCCCTGATCTCCCTTGCCGACAAGGAGGTCTATGCGATTCCAATGCTGCTGCTCATCGGATGGCGCGGAGAGCCTGGCGCGTCCGACTGGCCGCAACACAGGCGTCAGGGTGAACTGACGCCCGTTTTTCTTGATGCGATGGGGATCCCGTATCGGGTGCTGGCGCCGGAGGCGGACGCCATGGATCACGCCAAGTGGGCCTTGACAACTGCCGCAGCCAACTGTCGCCCGACGGCCCTGGTTGTCCGCAAAGGGGTTCTCGCGTTGCGAGAGAAGGCCGGATTCGATGCCCACGGGCAGCGCTATGCCATCAGCCGCGAGGAGGCTATCGGCACCATCCTGTCCGCGGCACCAGACAACGCCATCTTCGTGGCCACGACGGGCCGCGCCACCCGGGAACTCCATGCACTGCGCGACGCCAGGGGCGAGTCCCACGACCGCGACTTTCTCAACGTCGGGGCGATGGGCCACGCGCTGTCGATTGCCGCAGGCCTTGCGTTGGCCAAGAACGACCGTGCAGTCATATGTCTGGATGGCGACGGCGCTGCGCTCATGCACATGGGTTCTCTCGCTGTCACCGCCGCCCTCGGTTTGCCCAACCTGCTTCACGTCGTGCTCAATAACGGTGTCCACGAGTCCGTGGGCGGACAGCAGACAGCCGGGTTTGCGACCAACCTCTGCGAGTTGGCCGCCGCCGTGGGCTACAGGGTCATGTCGGGACCGATCGAAACCACCGATGCACTGCGAAAAGCCGTGCGTGATGCATTTGCGGCTAAAGGCCCGTCTTTCATCGAGATGAGAATCCGCAAGGGCATGCGAACGGACCTGCCTCCGCTGAGGATTGATCCCGTGAATTCGAAGAAGCGGCTGATGAACAACCTCTCCGGAGCCAAGTGAACTCCGTCTCGATTGGACCGATGACCTGCTCCGTTGTCGATTCGGCCTATTACGGCGACATGTTCGCTTCGGCGGCCATGCGGGCCGCGTTTTCGGACCAGCGGCGGTTCGAGTCGTGGCTCGATGTCGAGGTCGCATTGGCGAGGGCCGAGGAGCGTGTGGGAGTCATCCCGGGTTCGGTGGCATCGCGGATTGCCGCTGCGGCGAAGATCGAGAACCTGGACCTCGCCGCAATGAAAGCCGAGTACGAGCGTGTGGGGTTCCCGATCCTGCCGCTGGTGCATCAACTGGCGAAGGCCTGCGATCCGGAAAGCGCCCGTTGGGTCCATTGGGGGGCCACCACTCAGGACATCGTCGATACAGGGTTGGTGCTTCAGATGCGGGAAGGCCTGGGGCTGATTTCGGAGGACCTGGATCAGATCATCGAGTCGGCAGCCGCTCTCTGTCGGGCGCACCGGGACACGGTGATGGCTGGCCGCACGTTCCAGCAACAGGCTGCTCCGATCACGTTCGGCTTTAAGGCGGCCGTGTGGCTGGATGAGCTGCTGCGGCACCGGGATCGGCTCGCGGAACTCAAGCCGCGTGTTCTGATTGGCCAGTTCGGCGGGGCGGTTGGAACGCTCTCCACCCTGGGCCACGACGGGCTCAAGGTGCTCGACGAGTTCTGTCGCGAATTGGGCCTGGGCCTGCCGCGGATCACGTGGCACACGGCGCGAGACGGCTGGGCGGAGCTGGTGTTCTGGCTTGCGATGCTCTGCAGCACCCTGTCCAAGATCGCATCGGAGGTCGCGGACCTGATGCGGACGGAGATTGACGAAGTGCGGGAGCCGTTTGCGCCGGGCCGGGGGGGCAGCACCGCCATGCCCCAGAAGCGGAACCCGATCTCATGTCCGATCATAATCGCGATTGGTCACCGGCTCCGTGACAGCGTATCGTCTCAGCTCACGGCGATGGTCCAGGAACACGAGCGCGCGGTGGCCACCCAACCGCTCGAGTGGCTGGTGATCCCCGAGGCCTTCGTGCTCGCCTCGGGAAGTCTCAAGCACTCGAAGACGCTCCTGAGCGGGCTTACGGTGAATGCGGAAACGATGCGACGTAACCTCGCCCTTGGCGGCGGACTGCTGATGTCTGAAGCCGTCATGATGGGGCTGGCGCCGCGGATCGGGCGGGGGCAGGCCCATGACTTGGTGTCCCGCGCCGCCGGACGCGCCACGGATCAGGGCAAGACCCTGCGCGAAGCGCTCGCAAACGACCACGAGATCATGAGCCACCTGACTGCCGAGGAATTGGACCGGTTGCTGGATCCCGCCAACTACCTGGGTGTCGCGGGACAGATGGTGGATGCGGTGTTAGAGAGACTCCGAGGGGCCACGGATGGACGCGGATCTGGAGGGGACCACGGATGAACACGGATAAACACGGATCTGCGGTGCGCAGGTCACGATTCTGCATTACGACTTGGGCAGAAGTCCCTCCCCTTGTATCCGTGTGCATCGGTGTCCATCCGTGGTGAAATCCGAGGTGCCTGCGCCTATGAACAGACGTTGGAAACAGCGTCCGCACGGTTCGACCTGGGGTGACTGGGGTGACGACGACCAGCTTGGCCGCCTTAACCTGGTCGGCCCCGAGCAGGTGCTCAAGGGCATTGCCGAGGTCAAGGCCGGGCGCACGTTTTGCCTGAGCCTGCCACTGGACTATCCGGGCGGGAACGTGCTGAGTCCGGTCCGTTTCCCCCCGACACTGCAGCCTGTCATCCGGAATGGGCAACCGTATTACAACTACCAGTGGCGCAACATGGATGCGCGTCTGACTGACATCGCGTGCGACGATGCCGTGCTCCTATGCAACCAATACTCGACTCAGTGGGACAGCCTGGCCCATCGCGGGTCCTTGTTCGACGCCGACGGCGACGGGAGACCGGAGCCGGTGTACTACAACGGATTCCGGGCTGGGGAGGACGTGACAATGCAGGGCGACACGATAGTTGCCGCGAAGGCGCTGGGCATCGAGAACATAGCCGCGCACGGAGTCCAGGGACGGGGCGTGCTCGTGAATCTGCATGACCGGTTTGGAGAATCGCCACGCAAAGAAGTCGGTTATGACGACCTGATGCGCGTGATGGGAGAGGACGGTGCCGAGGTCGAGCCGGGAGACATCCTGTGCCTTTGGACCGGGCTTGACCGGATGATCATGCGGATGCACGGGAAGCCTGATGCCTCGTTGCACGAGGCATGCGCCGTGCTCGATGGCCGGGATCCGCGCCTGCTCGACTGGGTGCGCAATAGCGGCGTCGCCGCCATTGCCTCCGACAATCTGGCGGTCGAGGCCGTGCGCAAACCGTTGCCCGAGGGCTACACTGGAACCAATCTGCCATTGCACGAGCTTTGTCTGTTTAAGCTCGGGGTGCCCTTGGGCGAACTCTGGCTGCTCGCAGACCTGGCCGCATGGCTCAAGGCGCGCGGACGCTCGAGGTTCCTCCTGACCGCACCGCCGTTGAGGCTCACGGGGGCCGTCGGTTCACCTGTGACGCCGATAGCCACAGTCTGATGCGTTTTACGGTGAGGCGACAGGGGTTTCACAGAAGGAAACGAAGGAAACGAAGCTGACGAGTAAGATGCGCAGACTGCAGGTCCACCGACGCACAGACGCACTGGCTGCTGACGCACCAAAAGCTGTTGTCCGCCCCGGACCTCTCCTTTCTCCCCTTTTGTTGCAAGGGGTGACGAATGGTGTCAAGGATCCAGAGGAGAAGACCACTTGGCCAAGGGTTTAAGATCAGCATTCGCCTGGTCAGCGCTCGAGCAGTTCGGGCAGCAGGCTGCTCAGTTCGGGCTGGGGGTGCTTCTGGCCCGGCTGCTCTCTCCGGCCGAGTTTGGCCTGACCGGCATGCTGGCCGTGTTCTTCGCTGTCTCCGAATCCTTCACCCAGGCGGGTCTCGGCTCGGCAATCATTCAACGCAGAGAGCTCACCGAGGACGAGACAACGTCGTGCTTCTACCTCAACATCATCCTGGGCGCGCTTATGGCAGGGGTTCTTTGCGCGATCTCACCGTGGGTTGCGGCATTCTATGCCACCCCGGTCCTGGCCCCCATGCTCTGTGTGCTGTCGCTCCAGGTGGTGTTTGGGTCGTTTCGGATTGTCCAGGACGCCTTGCGCGCACGCGATCTGGATTTCAAGACTCTTGCCATCATCAACTGGACGGCCACGATCGCATCCGGGGCTGTTGGCGTCGCCATGGCTTGGAGAGGATTTGGGGTATGGAGCCTTGTGACGCAAGCCGTGCTCCGTGTCTTTGTAGGCACTGTTGTGCTGTGGGTGCTCAGGCCGTGGCGGCCACGGGGGCGTTTCCGCTGGGCATGTATCGGTGCACTGTGGCCCTTTAGTTCGCGCCTGCTCGCGGCCGCGCTGCTGGATTCGATATTCAGGAATGTCTATCCCGTCGTTATCGGCAAGGCGCATAGTGCAGCGGATCTCGGCTTCTATGCACGAGCCCACCAGTTCGCTGACACCCCCAGCTACGCCTTAAGCGCGGTGACGAGCCGGGTCGCGTTTCCATACTTTAGCACGTTGCAGGACGATCGGGTGCTCCTCAAGCGGCGACTAAGGCAGTTGATCCGGCTGACAGCGACTCTCAACTTTCCCCTGATGACCGGCATTGCGGCGGCGGCACCGGCCTTGGTGACCGCTCTTGTGACTGAGAAATGGGCGGGGTGCGTGCCGCTGCTGCAGGTGATGAGCTTCGCCGGCCTTTTGCATCCTCTGCACATCTATCATCTCAAGGTCCTGACTGCTCTTGGCCGGAGCGATTTGTATTTGAAGCTTGAAGTCATCAAGAAGCTGCTCACGGTCATGAATGTTCTGCTCACCGTCCGTTATGGGGTCTTCGCCATGGTGTGTGGCGCGTTGGTCACCTCGTTCATTTCCTATTGGCTGAACAGCTTCTATACGCGCAGACTCGCCGATTACTCCTGGTTAGAGCAGATCAGCGACCTGATGCCGATGCTGGCCGTGGCCGCCGTGGTCGGCGGTGTGGGCCTGGCCGCCAGCCTTCTACCCTGCTCCAGCCCGCACGGCATGCTGGCACTGCAGGGGGTGGCGATGACTCTGGCGTATGCTGGACTTGTTGTTAGCCTTCGACGGACCTGGTTCGCGGACAGTATGGCGCTGCTCGTTCAACTGCCCTGGTGCCCGAGATGGTTGAGCGCCTTCATGGCATCCTGAACAACGCCTGCGTGATCGATTCCATGGTACCGATTCTCGACTATCTGTCGAAGCGGCGGCTGCATGAGAATGTGTGCCGATTCAAGGAGACTGCTGAGGCCGGCTTTGCCCGGCAGGTTGAATACCTTGGAAATGACAAACCGATCAACCGCGCCATGCCTGCGGTTTCCGTCTACGTAACAGCGTATCAGCATCAGCCGTATATCGCTGAGTGTTTGGAGAGTATCCTTCATCAGAAGTGTGCCTTTCCGTTTGAAGTCATTGTTGGGGAGGATGGCTCAGACGATGGCACCCGTGAGCTGTGCATGCGTTACGCTGAGGAGCATCGTGACAAGATACGACTCTTTCTCCGAGATCGCTCGGAATCGGCCTGCTCGTTCCTGGGCCGCACAGTGAGAATGAATGGCTGGTGGTGCCGTATGGCAGCGCGCGCCCCGTATATCGCGATTTGTGAAGGAGACGATTTCTGGGTCGAGCCGGACAAGCTTGCTGTTCAAAAGGCCTTTCTGGACGCACATTTGGACGCCGTGATGCATGCTCATCGCGCAAATGCTGTCGACGTGAGTGGGCGAGTGCTCGGAGTGTGGCCGGAACCGCAGCCGGAGTTTTTGGGTGCGGCAAGCGCCATCTCGCGAGGAGGAGGCTTTTTTGCCACAAATAGCATAATGGTCAGAAAGGCTCTAGTGTCGCAAGTGTCGGATGAGTATTACGCCTTCCAGGTCGGTGATGCCATGCTTGTCAGTCTGGCCATTAACCATGGAAGGATCGGCTTCTCAAACAGGGTGATGTCCGCCCATCGTCGCGGCGTCCCTGGGTCATGGACCTCAAGAAACGCTGCACGGGGCACGATTGCTGAGTTCAAGGCCCGTGCAGTTCTACCCTACATTCTGCTTGCTAGGAGGGGAAAGCACAGAGGCCTGTATGCTTTGAGGGTCGGAAGTCTTCTTATCTGGAGCGCGCGGTCTAGTCTCGCTGCCGCGGTGAATAGGATGAGACGGCAAGGGTCATGAGCGGTGTTCACTTTTTGGCTGGGCGACCTGGATTCTTTATGCGGCGGTGAGGAAGAGCCGAAAATGCGCTTGAACGTTGGCTGAAATGAACCCGCAGCAGAACGGATCTGTTGATGCAACACAACATCTCAATTAATTGTCGATGAATCGAATCATCATTGCTGGAGACTTGTGCCCCATGGGTGCTGTGGGAGAGGAGCTGTCCAAAGGGAATTCAGGCGCCGTGTTTGGCGGTGTGCTGGGGGATCTTGGGTCGTGTGATGTGTGGATGGCAAACCTGGAGTGCCCATTGATCGAAGAGCCAAGTCCCGCCGTGAAGTGCGGACCGGTGCTGGGTGCGCCACAAGGGGTCCTTCAAGGTCTGAAGCGTGCACGTGTTGGATTGCTCGGGTTGGCCAACAACCACATCATGGACCACGGCGCACACGGCTTGAACACGACGTTGGCCGCATGTCGGCGCTTTGGTATCCCGACGGTTGGCGCTGGCGCAAACAGGGATGAGGCGGGGCGGCTATGGGTCTCGGAGGTGAACGGGATGCGTCTAGGTGTAATGGCGCTGGCAGAGGCGGAGTTTTCTCTGGCTGGGCGCAACTCGCCAGGCGCCAACTCCATGGATTTCGTGCGCACGGCCGCAAGCCTTAAGCAGGCGCGCAGTGCTTGCGATTTTCTTGTTGTCCTGGTTCACGGCGGCAACGAGCATTTGCAGATCCCGCGTCCGGGTCTGAGGAGCTTCTGTCATTGGTTGGTCGATGAAGGCGCGCGAGTCGTCGTGTGTCAACATTCGCATTGTGTAGGCACCTACGAGAGGCTGCAGATGGGGCTAATCGTTTACGGGCAGGGAAACTTTCTGTTTCCAGACTCAACCACGCGATTGGACTGGCGTGAAGGCATTCTCGTGCAAATCGACGTCGAGTCGACACGACAATGGACACACCAGTTCGTGCCGTTCTCAATGCACGCATCCGACGCGGGCATCGAGCTCCTCGACACCGATGCAGCATGTGTGTTTCTGGCTGACTTTGCACAGCGCAGCAGAGTACTGGAGGATGGAGAGGCTTATGAGCGCGCATGGATCGAGTTTTGCCTGAAACGTAGATGGTCATACATGAATCTTGTCAGTGGTTTTAGGCGTCCGTTGGCAAGATTGAATCGCGGCGGTGTCTTGACCAGGCTTTTCTCCGCCCCCACACAGCGTCGGGCAATGGGTGCAATGTTCCGGTGCGAGTCTCATCGCGAGGTTGTTATCACCCTAGCAGATTTGGACTTGGCGGCTGAGAGAGAGCCTGGATGCTGATCAAGGCGTCCCAGAAAGACCGAGAGCCATTCTCCAACCAGTTGGACCGGAGAGAGGGGTCTATCAGCGAGTGTGACCATACGTTCGCGCATTGGACCTGGGTTAAGCGGCTCGGTACGATGTGATGCTCATGGGTAAACCAATAGACGGTGAGCACTCGCGGCGCGGCGGGTGGTGGCAATGCAGACCATCGCCTGCGGTGTCGCCCAGAAGTGGGTTGCGCGCGAGTTGTCCATAGGGATCGCGTTTCCCCGAGGCGAGGCAAAATCGGAGATAGGCCGCATCTTCTATGACGAGCCGTGTGCGGCTGGCGCTCAGGCGGGCTCGAATAGACAACCAACAGATGGCCGTGGGGTCGCATCACGACGCCCATGCGATATGGGAGCCTTCTCAAAAGTCTGGCCTGATCGATTCTCTGGCAATTCTGCACTTTCTGACTTGGCGATTGGCTACTGGTAGCATATGCGACAAATACATGCAGTGCCAATGGGATCACAGCGACCGCACTCGCTTTGGTCATCTGAGCCCAAGACGGGCAACGGCGCGGTGCTATGGCTTGGTCTTGTGGTGCTGCTTTGGGTCTTTGACTTCTGGGCCATCGATAGGTACGAGAGCGAGGCTCGAGCTGTGCCTGCGCTGCTTCGAAGCGGGTTGTGTGGCGGAATGTGCCTCTTTCTGCTGACGAAGGCGAGCTTTTTAACCAGGGTCAGGTCCGCTTGTTTGATGAGTGCGCTCGCGCTGCTGATTCTCTGTGGATTTGCCCGCGTCTTGGGCGACTGGGGTGATGCGGTTTCGACGTATAGTAAACTGTTACGGTACTTGTATCCTCCGGTGGTCTTTTTGACCGCCTGTGCGATTGGTGGGCGCGGCCGCTTCAGCGAGAACTGGGCGGTTATGGCGGGCCTGGCCGTCCTGCTTGTGGTAGGTTCAAAGATGGGTGTGCTTCACCAGCGAGGCGAGCTGAAAACGAAGTTTGTTCAGGAAGCTGAAGATCCCACCCTCCAGAGCAGGGAGAACATGGGATATAGCATCGTCTGTTGTGCACCATTGTTGCTCTGGGGCGCTAGGAGACGCGTGCCGCCAACAGTCGCGGCTTCCCTGGTTGTGTGCGTCGCTCTAGCACTAATTGCCGGTAAGCGAGGGGCGATTGTGGCACTTGCGGGTGGCATTCTGACATTCCTGGCAATTCAAATGCGGGATAGGTGGCGGATGCGCATTCAGTTGGTGGCGGTGGTGATAGCCGTCGGGCTTGTCGGTGGTTTCTTTTTTGCTCAACACCGCTATGCTCTCGCGGATGACTGGCGGGACGTGGAGGATCCCGATAGGATCGGGTCTGGGCGTGGTGTAATCTACCGGGCGGTTTTGCAGGGGTGGTTTGATGCGTCTCCTGTGCAAATGGTCGTTGGTCGGGGACTACTGGGCGCAATGGAGGTTACCTATGAACGCTTAGGGGTGAGAAAGGCTGCGCATTCTGATGTTCTTGAGGTCCTTACAGAGCACGGGATCTTGGGACTTCTTGTCTACGTAGCCCTGTTTGTAGAGTTGATTAGACTCTGTATGTGGGCAGTGGGATCTCGTCATCCGGCTGCTGGGCCCTTCGGAGCCGCGCTGGTGATGATTCTCCTCCCTAGTTTGTATTCGATGGCTCTTGTGGGCCAGAACGCCGTAGTGAACTGGCTCGCGCTGGGATTGGGAGCCGGCGAGATCGCATCGGCACGGCTGCAAATGGGAGGCGGCCTGATCAGGCACGGGAGGCCCTCTGGGCGTAGGGGTGTCTACAGTAAATGGCGCGAGGGTTACTTGGCCGCACCGGCAAGGTGAAGGGAATGTAACGCGCAGCCTGCGCGAGGGTGTTGAGGTTCCCCGAACAGTACGGACTGTGATGCCGGGCTGCGGTGGATTGTGAGAAGAGTGGGTGACAACAGTTGATGCACGTGTGGCGCTGTTGTGAGGCTGATATGATTGCAGGATCAGTGCGACAGGCCTTGCGGCGGCGTTTTCAGATATGTGCCCGCAGTCATCCATGGTTATTGCGCGCCTACGGTCACGTTCCTTTGTTTCGGCCGTGGGGTGTGCGGAGGGCCGCACAAGTGGAGGATGGAATTTCGGCACTTGACGTCGCGGAGAAGGTCCTTCTGACATGGCCGCGGGAAATCGCAAAACCGAGAGTTGGCCTGGTCAGGGACTGGCAGAGGCCACCTTCGTGGATCAAGTACGGGCGCTTTTGCCAGAACAACGGTCTTTTCCACGAGTTTTACGAAATCCATGCTTATAATTGGATGGAGGAGGCGGGCAGGTTTGATCTCATTGTGGGACACCCATCGGGGACACCAAGCCGATTGGATGAGCTCTGGCGCAAGACCTACATCTTGGAACGTCTTCTTGGAAAGCAATGCTACCCAGCGCTTGACGATCTCGACATGTATGAGGACAAGCACATGCAGTTTAGCGTTCTCCGGCTGCTCAAGTTTCCTGTGATTCCGACATGGATTAGTTATGACGAAAGAGACGCGCTGCGGTTGGCTGCGACTCTGAAGTACCCGCTGGTCAGCAAACTCATTACTGGGGCGGGAGCGATGGGTGTCGCGATGATCAAGAGCTCGGCTGAAGCCGAACGGTTCATTCGGAAAGTCTTTTCTCCGCACGGCTGTTACCGGCATTGGCCGTATTTGCGGCAAAAGGACTACGTGTTGTTCCAGGAGTTCATACCCAACGATGGCTATGACGTGCGGGTCATTTGTGTGGGTGATCTGGCCTTCGGATACTATCGCCGGGCTGCATCGGGTGATTTTCGCGCGTCGGGATCAGGAATCTACGAGAAGCGAGAGCTGCCCGAGCAGGTCGTACACACCGCACACAGGGTGGCGCAGGCTCTCAACGCGCCGTATTTGTCGGTTGATTTTTTGCGCAATACGGTTGGAGAGTACCTGATCATCGAAATAGCGCATTTTAATCAAATTGATACTCCTGAGCAGCTCCACGTTGATGGCGTCCCGGGCGCTTACATGGTGGACGGTGATAAGCCGGTGCGATTTGTTCCTGGACGGTTTTGGGTTCAAGAACTTGCGTTGAAGCGCGTTTGCGAAAGGTACATCGCTCGGCGGCAACAGGATGGTACCCAGAACATGGGATGTGACTGGCCGCAGTCGGTAGGGCGAGTGCCCGCCAGTTGATAAGGGATCAAAGGTCGGGAGCTTAACATCGGTGTGGTGAAAGCAAGGCGATGAGAAGTAGGGTTATAAGTGCCTGCCATGCCGGCACTAGTGCGTCGATGAGAATTGGAATACTCAAGAGCTCGCTCAAGGAGAACGAGCGGCGTATTCCCGTCTACCCTGAGCACCTGCCCAGGTTGCCGGAGGAGTTGCGCGCGCGTATGGTCTTCGAGCAGGGATACGGCAGCGACTATGGCTTTCCGGATGACTATTTTTGCCACTACGGGGCAGCGCTGGCTCGGCGAGATCGCCTCATTGCCGAGTGCGACTTAATCGTGCTTCCAAAACCCATGCCGGAAGACCTTCTCCGAATGCACGAAGGGCAGATACTTTTCGGCTGGGTGCACTGCGTTCAGCAGCGTGGTATTACTCAAACCGCGATCGATCGCCGTCTGACGCTGATTGCCTGGGAGGCAATGCACCACTGGGGTGAATGCGGAGAGAAGCAACTGCACATCTTCTATAAGAACAACGAGATTGCCGGCTACGCTGCGGTTTTGCACTGCCTTCAGTTGCTGGGCATAGACGGGCACTATGGGCCGCGGAAAAGGGTCGTTGTGCTCGGTTACGGGTCAGTAAGTCGCGGCGCGATCTACGCCCTCCAGGGCAGAGGTTTCAACAACATCCACATCTTCACGCGGCGGCCCGCGCATCTCGTAGGCGAGCAGAACCCGGACGCATACCACGGCCACTATTACACGGCGCCATCGGGGAGGCTCATGGCTCGAGATTCTGATGGAAGTGAACGTCCACTGATCGACGAGCTGGCCGAAGCCGACATTATTTGCAACGGTGTGCTCCAAGACACCAACAGCCCAACAATGTTTGTGCCGGAGAGCGACGTTGCTCGCTTGAGACCACGTTCGATGATCATCGACATTAGTTGCGACATGGGTATGGGATTCTGCTTTGCGCAACCAACAAGCTTTGAAAAGCCCCTTTTTCAGGTTGGGGAGGGCATCACTTACTACTCGGTTGACCATACGCCCAGTTACCTTTGGAATGCTGCGTCCCGCGAAATCTCGAAGGCACTGCTCCCTTACCTCGAGACTGTAGCGAACGGGGAATTCTCATGGGACCGAAGTGCCACCATAAGGAAGGCGGTTCAAATCCGCCGAGGGATTATCCAAGACCCTAGTATTCTTCGTTTTCAGGGACGACAGCCTGAATATCCGCATGTCGTTCTGGATGCGCCAGTTGCGTAGAGCGCATGCTCCGCCCTATGATCTTTCTCCAACGGCCTCTGGGGAAGCCGGTCGAAATCTGCGGTGAGGGCGCATCGACACCTTACGACTATGGCGAATGGTCGTGCCCGTTCAGTCCAGGTGTTCAGTTCAGGTGTTGCCCAAGAACGTGCGAACCGCTTTCGCGTTTCTTCCGGCACGGCGCTCCGAATAGGGCTTGGGGGTGGCGCAGCAATTGGTCGAGACCTACACCTACACGCGCTGCAACGTGCTCGAATCGGCTACACAATCCCAACCTCATCGTCCACACCGTCGGCGCGCTCATGTCGGCGAGTCGCTCTGGGTACAGCGGCGGTGAGTTCTGGATGTACCGGGAGGGTTTCACCCGACTCGATCTGGAACCGTGTCGAAGCCTTGGATGTCGAGAAGGACGCGGTGACGCAGGCTTATGACTGCGCACCGCTGAGCCATCTCGAAGCCTGCAAATTCCAGAACGAGGTCGAGCTGGTGGCCAACGCGCTTGGGTGTTCAGGATGCATGCGGCTGCCGGTGGCCCTAAGGGGCCGGAAAGGGTTAACTGCAGGTAGATCCGGGAGTGATCTTTCGAGTCAAACCAAGAGCATAATGCAAGAGGCCATCGGCGCGTCCAGGGTGATAGCGCGCAACAATACCTTTGCGGTGTGGCTCTGATGGTGCAGGCTCCGAAAGAGGCTGTTCGTGACCCCATGCTATTGTTCGGCACCAACGGTGGCAATGCCAGCGGACACACTTGAGAGCTTGTTTGAGGGCGGTCCGCGGGCTCGAGGCCAACAGCAGCCATTGCACCGCCGCAGCACACTCAGGCCGCTGCTGTTGCAGCAATTGCACGGTCCAGAGCTTGATCGCGTGCGTATCGCGCGTCTGCCGCGCCTGAAGAACGGCAAGAATCGTGGCCTGTCATAATGAAGAAGATACTCTTTGTCATTCCGTCCTATGAAATGGGTGGCACCACGAGCAGCATCATCAACCTAATAAACCTCTTGGCGCCAAAGTATAGTATTGAGCTGCTCGTCATGGCCCACGAGGGTCCGAGGCGTGGTTTCTTCACGGAGCAGAAGGTTCTACCGGAAAACCGCCTCTTGACAGCCATGGTGGGCAATTTCCGTAACCACGCGCACGTCAAGCAGTTATTGATCAGCGCCCCACTTAAGTTAATTCGACGCGCATGCTTGGGCCTCGGGCTCGACATCACGGGATACGTGTATGGACGAGTGGCGAAGAGAGTCCAGGCAGGAGAGTACTCTGCGGTTGTCGCATGCCAGGAGAGGGGTGCTACGTGGTTTGTAGCGCACATGGATCATCATAAGAAGATAGCATGGGTGCGGTGCGACTATCGCAGCGCTGTGAATCGACGGCGCGATGTCTCTGTGTATCAGACAATGGGGCGCATCATCTGTGTGTCGGCGTATACGAAGGATGCATTCTGCGAGTGCCTGCCTGAGGTGGCGGATCGAGTTGAGACGATACATAACCCGATCGATGTGAGGCGTATTGTCGATGCGTCCGGTGAGAGTGATGTCGATGCTCGCTTCACAAATGGGCAGTTCAACATACTCAGCATCGGACGGTTTTCGCCAGTCAAGCGGTTTGAGGCTATTCCAGGTATGGCCAGTCGCCTGCGAAGCGCTGGATGCAGGTTTCGGTGGTATATACTGGGGGCGCCGGTCGGCGAGGTTTATCGCATGGTTAGGCGCGACATTCAGCGCCTGGGCATAGACAAGGAGCTGGTCCTTCTCGGCGAGAAGGCAAATCCGTACTGCTACTACGCGCGTTCTGATCTCGTGGTAGTATGCTCGGAGTCCGAGGCTTGTCCCAACGCGGTTATGGAGGCGAAGATATTGCACGTTCCCGTTGTCGCATCCGACTTTGGCTCGGTAAGGGAGTTTCTGCAAGACGGAGTGAACGCGCTGGTGGCTCCGATAGATAGGATTGGCGAAAGTGTCAGACGTTTGATCGAGGATAAGGAACTTTACAGGCGCCTGAAGAAGAATTGTAGCGAGTATGTTCACGACAATTGCGTGGCCGTGGATAGAATTGTCGCGCTATTTGACGACTGACTGTGGCAAGGAGCGTGGACTATGGCGGCCAGGAAGTATGGCCGATGTAACAAAGCAGCCCGGCAAGAGGTCGCATTTTGAGGGGCCAAGACTGCGCGCGATTGAGTCAAAGGGTGATGGCCCAACATCTGGTCGCCAGTGGAGGTCACTATACCGGTAGCGGACAATAGCATGTGGGATGCACTTTGCAGGTCATCACGCAAAGTCTCTGTTGAGCGCGGCGCGGGCCGCAAGCCGCCTCGCAGCCTCGGCGTCTGCCCCACGGGCCCGCGCGGGTTGTTGGGCCCCAGCTCCTTGGCCCCAGCGGGTGACGTTTCTTCTGGGGTCTCTCCATGGCGTGAAGAGCCGTGTGCACGCGCCACTTGCTCACATCGAGTTTTTTGGCTCGTCAGGCTGACCTTGGCGTCATGGGCACAGACCCGGGTGGCTTTGCCGGCGATCCCGGCACTAGCCAGGCGTCCGGCAGGATGCGATTCCCGATGCGTCCGCTCGCTTGAGGGTCAACCTTTTGCAGATGGGAGCAAATACTTCTCGGATGAGGCTGTTATTCATAGGCGGCCATTATGTGGAGCAGCTAAAGCCCTTCTTTCGCAAAAATGCGAGGGTAGGACTGGACCTTGCTGCCAATAACCTACAGGAAGCCATCTTCAAAGGTTTTGAGGAAAACCACTTTGATTGTGATGTGCTAAGCACACCTTATTTGGGGTCTTTTCCTCCGTACTTCAAGACCCCATTTGTCAAAGGACACAAGTCTGCCGATGGCAAGACGATTAGCATTCCTTACCTCAATGTTTCCTATGTAAAGCGTAGCGATATAAGACGGCGCTGCCTCTGCCATATCAGAGAATGGTGTAAAGACACGAGGGGTAAGAGAGTTGTGCTCTTCTACAATTTCAGTTGCATCGCTCTTGCTCCTAGAATTAAGGAGGAGTTTCCTGATACAAAGATCTGTCTGTTGGTCACGGATTTGAAGAAGTACATGGCGGCAGACAGTTTCTTTCTTACCAGAGTGAACGCCAGCATCTCTTCATATCTCATGAAGGACAATCCAAGCACTTACGGATTTGTCGATGGCTACATTCTTCTAGCATCAAAGATGACAGAATGTCTTCCCATAGCGAGCAGACCGTGGCTATTAATGGAGGGCATTTATAACCCGTCAGTGCAATTTGATGCTGTCCCCAAGGATGGGAATCGCGTCGTCCTATATACAGGCAATCTCGGTAAGCGTTACGGCATTTGTAGTCTTCTCCATGCTTTTTGTCTTATCAAGAATGAAAACTATAGGCTACAGTTTTGTGGAGATGGGGATGGATTGAGCGATATATCGGAGCTTATCAAGCGAGACAACAGGGTCTCCTATTTTGGCATCTTGCCTCGTGCAGATGTTTTGACGCTGCAGAAGAGAGCTACCATATTGATTAATCCTCGGCCTTCTACGGAAGCGTACACGAAGTACTCATTTCCTTCGAAGACAATGGAATACATGGCATCAGGAACGCCGACACTGATGTGCCGGCTAGGATGCCTGCCGGAGGAATACAAGAACCTTCTGTATTTTATAGAGGACGAGAGTGCAGAGGGCATTAAGGCCGCCATCGTCAACGCGTGCGAAAAGAGGGACGAAGAGCTGCAGATGTTTGGGAAGGCAGCAGCGGATTTTATTATGCGGAAGAAGACGCCGAAGGTTCAAGCAAGTAGAATCATTGAGTTTATAGAGAGGCTATGAGGACGGGCGAGTTTTTCGTGTCGCGTTTAGCGTGACCGTCGGGGCAGAGAAGGATGGTCACAAGCATCCGGCCATTACCCCCACAGCATCAACTGGTTAGGAGGATATGACGATTCGTCTTGGGATTGCGTATTCGCAATCAATTCAGCCAGAGGCACTTGCTCAAACGCGTTGACGCTCAGAATCTGTAGGATTTGGGACACGCTCAAGTCGATGTGGAGTTCCTTGCGGATGGGCGGAGCGGCTGGACGCTGCCTACAAGGAGGTGTTGTCAGCATGATGGAACCGACTCGTGGGCAATGCGGGATGCGGGTCTTGATTGTGGGCTTTGCGGTGCCTGATGCCGAGATGGATGAATTGCGGCGGCGGCACGGTGAGGCTCCCGTCCAAACCCACAAGTTGTGCTGGAATGTCGTGAACGCTATGGAAGCAGCACCCGATGTTCGTGTGGACCTGATTTCCTCGTTGCCGCTGCCGACATACCCGCGGTGCCGGCAATTGTGGGTGGGTTATCGGAGGTGGGATCGAGGCCAAGGGAGTTGGAACGTCATGGTCCCTTTCATAAATGTGTTGCTCGTCAAACATCTGACCCGCTGGCTCGCATCTTGTCTTTTGGTCCTTCGCTGGCTCATCGCTCGCGACCGTTCGTGTCCGGGCATTGTATTGCTATATGGCATACACAGTGCCCACATGTATGCGGCAATGCCGTTGGCGCGGCTCTTCGGAGTCAAGTGTGTGACCCTGGTATCCGATCCGCCTGGGGTTGAGTATCGGTGGGAGGGGCGCGCGACGCGCTATGCGAAGCGCTTCGACAAGATCCTCTTGAGAACGGCAATGCGCGCCAGTGATGGACTGGTCGTGCTCGCTGAGCGTTTGGGCAAGGACTTTGCACCTAAGGTTCCCGCATTGCTTATGGAGGGGATCGTATCACCTCGGGATCAAGAGCAGTTCTTGAGGGCCAGTCGCGTTACGGATGACGGGTCTCCTGTGGCAAGCGCCGATTTCGTGATCATGTACGCAGGAGGACTTCTTCGATCCTACGGCGTCGGCCTGCTGCTTCGAGCTTTTGAGTCCTTGCCGGATCACTGTCGCCTCTGGATATTTGGCTCAGGAGAAATGCGTGAGGAGATTCAGGCTGCTGCGGCCGTGGATGCGCGAATCGTGTACTGGGGTTTTGTTTCCAATGCCGAAGTCGTGCGACGCTTTCAGGAGGCGAGTGTTCTGGTCAACCCACGTCCATCCACTAACGACTTCACGCTTTACAGCTTTCCTTCGAAAGTGCTTGAGTATATGGGATCTGCGCGGCCCGTGGTTTCCACGCGGTTGGCGGGTATCCCCGAGGAGTACTTTCAACACATAATACCCCTGGACGAGGAGACGCCCGAGGGTCTTGCGTCATTGCTCACGACGCTGTCCAAGATGCCGAAAGAGGAACTCGATTCTATTGGCCAGCGATCGCAAGAGTTTGTACTCCGCAGCAAGAGCATTGAGGTCCAGGGCTCGCGTCTTCGCGAGTTCCTCCAGCGTGTCATTGGAGGAGGCACGCCGGTCACTCGAGCTTGACTCGTTGGGCCATTTTCTGCCATTCCGGAATTCGTGGTGCGGCCATGCCGTCATGCCACTTGTGAAGTTTCGACAACCATGAAGACCCCTCGGGCACTGTTCTCCAAAAAGACCCTGCTCATCACCGGCGGCACCGGCAGTTTTGGAAACGCGGTGCTTCGCCGGTTTCTGAAAAGCGACATCGGCCAGATCCGCATCTTTTCGCGCGACGAAAAGAAGCAGGATGACATGCGCCACGAGTACCGGGATGCTCGCCTCAAGTTCTACATCGGCGACGTCAGGAACATCGACAGCCTCGAAGAGGCGCTGGTAGGGGTCGATTTCGTGTTTCACGCGGCCGCCTTGAAGCAGGTCCCGTCGTGCGAGTTTTACCCGGTCGAGGCGATCCGGACAAACTCGCTCGGAACCGACAATGTGTTGCAGGCGTCGGAGCGCAACGGCGTCAAGCGGGTCGTGGTGTTGAGCACGGACAAGGCGGCCTATCCCATCAATGCCATGGGTATGTCCAAGGCATTGAGCGAGAAAGTCATGGTCGCGCGTTCTCGGGTCGCGGGCGAGCGCGGCCTGGTCTTTTGCGGCACCCGGTACGGCAACGTGATGGCTTCGCGCGGGTCGGTGATCCCGTTGTTCCTTGACCAGATCGAGGCGGGCGAGCCGATCACCGTGACGGACCTCGACATGACGCGGTTCATGATGACCCTCGACGACGCCGTCGATCTGGTCCTGTTCGCCTTCGAGCATGGGCGTCCGGGCGATCTCTTTGTCCAGAAGGCCCCCGCCGCGACGATCGCGACCCTTGCCGAGGCGCTCAAGCGGTTGATGGGCGCGCCTGATCACCCGGTGAAGGTGATCGGGACACGGCATGGCGAGAAACTCTACGAAACGCTGCTGACACGCGAGGAACGGGCCCGAGCCGAGGACCTGGGCAACTACTTCCGGGTGCCAGCCGACGGCCGCGACCTGAACTACAATCTCTATTTCACCGAAGGCATGTCGGTCTCGGGCGGGCTCGAGGACTATCACTCGCACAACACAACCCGGCTCGATGTGGACGGCATGATCGAGCTGCTGCTCAAGCTTGATGAAGTGCGAGAAGCGATGGGGAGGCGGGGAGCAGGGAGCAGGGAGGGAAGGGGTAAGGGCACGGGGGCAAGGGCGAGGCGCGGAGGGGCAAGCGGCAAGGGCAGAAGGGCAAGCGGTAAGGGGTAAGGGGCGGAGATGGGAGATGGGAGATGGGAGATCGGGCACTGGAGCGCCGGCTTGCAGCCGGCTTAAGATCTCCGGAGATCGGAGATCGAAGATCAGTGCGTCGGTACGCCAGTACGTCGGTGGGCGGTGCCTCGGTAGGCGGTAGCCGGTGAGCGCGGACTCACAGCAGATCGCAAAGGAACGTAAAGTGCAGGCCAGCCTGGAATTTGGGACTTTGCGTTTCTTTGCGTCCTTCTGTGAATGAAGGTCTTCTCTGTGTGCTCTGCGCCTCTGTGGTAAATCCCATTCGATGACTGTCACCGCCCCGAATTGAACCACAGAGACACAGAGGACACAGAGGAAGGCATGTGCGGCGGAGGTTCAACAGAAGATCGCAAAGGAACGCAAAGAACTGAAGAGTCGAAGCCTGGCCCTTTGCGTTTCTTTGCGCCCTTCTGTGAGGATGGTCTTCCGGTCACCATTTGTATTGCACACCTGTTTCGATCCAATTAGCCGGGAGGAGTTAACCCCGAACCACCTGCCTGCGCCGATCTATCTGCGTGTGCCCCGGAGAGTTGACCCTTCTCCCTGCTCCTGGCTCCCTGCTCCTAGCTCCCAGCGTACGGACAGTGCACCCATCGTGTGTCTGCAGAGTCAACTCATGAGCATCAAGAACATCCTTGTGACAGGCGCAAACGGCTTTGTCGGGCGCAATCTGTGCGCTCATCTTGCCCGCCGCGAAGATCTGACCCTGTTCCGCGTCGACGTCGATTCAGCGCCTGACGAGTTGGATCGGGCGATCGAGTCGGCAGAGATCATCTTCCACCTGGCCGGTGTCAACCGCCCCAAGGACCCCGGCGAATTCCAGTCGGGCAACGCGGGCTTCACCGAAGACTTGTGCGCCAAGATTGCCGAGGCAGGGCGCAAGCCCCTTCTCGTGCTCTCATCCTCCATTCAGGCCGCACTCGAGAATCCCTACGGCGTCAGCAAGCGCGGGGCTGAGGATGCGGTCAAGGACTGGGCGGAGCGGGGAGGGGGAAGAGCAGTCATCTTCCGACTGAAGAACGTGTTCGGGAAATGGTGCAGGCCGAACTACAACTCGGTGACAGCTACGTTCTGCCACAACATCGCCCATGACCTGCCGATCACGATCAACGATCCCGACAAGGAACTCGATCTGGTGTACATCGACGATGTTGTCGAGGCGTTTGGGAGGGTGATTGAGCACGGAGCAGGGAGCGGGGAGCGGGGAGAAGACAGAAGACAGAGGACAGAGGACAGAGGACGGAGGACGGAGGACGGAGGACAGAGGGAAGGGGATGCGGCAGGTGAACGACTCGGTTCCAGCAGCCCTTGCCGCTTGCCTCTTGCCACTCCCCCCTTACCGCTTGTTCCTTGCCCCTTGCCGCCTGGCCCCTGGGCATACCGCGAGGTTGACAGATCCTACCGGCTCACGTTGGGCGAGCTAGCGGCGCGGATCCGGTCGTTTCGCGAGATGCGGCGGACCCTGGTCCTTCCTGACCTGGGCGATCCGCTGAATCGGTGTCTGTACGCCACCTACTTGAGTTATCTGGACGGACCGGACTTTGCGTATCGACTCGATCAGAAGACCGATCCGCGCGGCAGCCTGGCCGAGTTCGTGAAGTCGGCGACAGCCGGTCAGATCTTCGTTTCCAGGACCAAGCCCGGCATCACCCGCGGCAATCATTATCACCACACAAAGACTGAGAAGTTCCTTGTGCTCGAAGGCGAGGCGGTCATTCGGTTTCGCAGGGTGGAGGAGCAGGGAGCAGGGAGCAGGGAGCAGGGAGCAGAGATTTGCGGGCGATATCGCACTGTGCACCCTGGATCATCGACCTCCCAAGCGGCCTCCACACTCCCGGAGCTCCCTGCTCCGGGCTCCGGGCTCCGGGCTCCCCGCTCCGAGCTCGCTGCTGCTGTCATTGAGCATCGGGTGAGTGGACGCGACTTTGTGGTTGTGGACATCCCGCCCGGCTACACGCACTCGATCGAGAACGTCGGTCCGGGCGAACTGGTCACGCTCTTCTGGGCCAGCGAGCCGTTCAATCCCCAGCGGCCGGATACGTATGGGATGGAAGTGGGGCGGTGAGGAGAGAGCAGGGAGCAGAGAGCAGGGAGTTTCGGAATGAGTCACGACACAAAACAGTTTCGTTTTGAGGACCTTGAGATCTGGCAAAGGGGGGCGGCAATCAGCACCAGACTGTTCGAGCTGGCCGATGGTCTGGAGCAGGCCCACCGATTCCGATTTGCCGAGCAGCTCCGAGCTGCAACCCTGAGCATCACGAACAACATCGCCGAGGGTTCTGGGAGCGATTCGAATGCCGAGTTTGCGAACTTCTTGAAGTTCTCGCGACGCTCGGTCTTCGAGGTGGCAAACATATTGATGATTCTGTCACAAGGACGGTATCTGGATCCGGCTCAAGTCTTGCCGTTTCTGCAAGAGTTGATGGAGCAGAGCCGAATGATCCTTGCCTTCATGCGGAATTTACGCTCATAACAACCACGCCGCAGCCACTCCCTGCTCCCCGCTCCCTGCTCTGACATGAAAGTGCTAACCGTCGTCGGGACCAGGCCCGAGATCATTCGCCTCTCGCGCGTGATCGCCAAGCTGGGCCAGTACACGGACCATGTCCTCGTCCACACAGGCCAGAACTACGACTACGAATTGAACCAAATCTTCTTCGAGGATCTCGAAATCCGGAAGCCGGATCACTTCCTCGATGCCGCCGGCAGTAACGCCGCCGAAACCGTCGGGGCGATCATCGCGCGTGCGGACGCCGTGCTCGAAAAGGAAAAGCCCGACGCCTTCCTCGTCCTGGGCGACACGAATAGCTGCCTCGCCGCATACCCGGCCAAACGACGCAAGATCCCGGTGTTCCACATGGAAGCCGGAAACCGCTGCTTCGACCAGCGGGTTCCGGAGGAGATCAACCGGAGAATCGTCGATCACCTCGCCGACATCAACCTGCCTTACTCGACCATCTCGCGCGAATACCTGTTGCGCGAGGGGTTTCCGCCGGATCGGGTCATCAAGACCGGCAGCCCGATGTTCGAGGTGCTGCACCATTACCTGCCCAAGATCGAACGGTCGGATGTGATCGAGAGGCTGGGGCTGCGCGCAGGGGGCGAAGGGGCAAGAGGCAAGCGGCAAGCGGGGAGGGGAGAGGACAGAGGACAGAGGACAGAGGACAGAAGACACGGGACACAGAATACTGGACAGGGGACGGGGGATGGAGGGGGGTATTTTTTGGTGAGTTGTCATAGGGAGGAGAATGTCGATTCGCCCAGGCAACTGGCCAAGCTGGTCGATGTCCTCAACGGCCTGGCGCGCGAGTTCGGGCTGCGCGTGATTATGTCGACGCATCCGCGGACCCGGAAGCGCCTGGACGAGTGCGGACTGAAGATCGATAGCCGGGTCGAGTTGCTAAAGCCGCTCTGCCTGACCGACTATGTCCGTCTCGAACTTGGAGCGCGTGCGACTTTGTCGGATAGCGGCACGATCACGGAGGAATCGTCCATTCTCAACTTCCCCGCCCTCAACATCCGCGAGGCGCATGAGCGTCCGGAGGGGATGGAAGAGGGATCGGTGATGATGGTGGGGCTAGAATGGCAGGGGATACGGGACGCGCTGGGTGTGCTGGATCGGCAGAAGCACGGCAGCGACAGGACGCTTCGGATGGTCGCGGACTATGATGTCGCCAACGTCTCGGAGAAGGTGGTGAGGATTGTCCAGAGTTACACAAGCTACGTTCAAAGGCGGGTCTGGAACGTCGAGGCATGAGGCACCGGGGGGTTCAGTGCGCATTGAATGTCAGCCCGCAATGACCGTGGTGTTTGTGGCGGAGTACGGTGCGGTGGGGCGGGACGGCATGACGAGGTCCTTGATCGACGCCATCCAGGAGCGGCGTCCTGAGTGGCGTATTACATCGCTGCATGGTTTCATCAGGACTTATCGGCCTGGGGGCCTACGGCCCGCGCGGTTTCTCAATCTAATCTACCTCTACCTCAGAGTTGTCGTGTTCCTGATCGTTCGCTGCCCCGACGTTATCGTCGCGGCAACCACGCCACCGTTTCTGCAGATTTGGGCGGCGCTGCTTGGTTCCATGTTCAAAACCAAGGTTGTCGTGTGGTTGCTCGACTATCATCCGGAAATGGAGGCGCGTTGGTTGGACCGCCACGGTTTAGCCTGGATCGCAGGCCTGCTGCGATGGATCGATCGCATCGCCCTCAAAAGGACGTGCCTGGTCGTCGGACTTGACGATGCGATGGTCGATGCGGTACGGGAGAGATGTCCGACGACTGCTGCAACGGCTCATCCGACGTGGAATCGGGCGACGGAGGGATTTCTCCCAATGGAGCGTGATGATGCGTCAGCCTCCGAACTGCGGCTGGCCTACATCGGCAACCTTGGCATACCCCATGAACTGGATGTGCTCGAACGCCTCTGCCGGGGCGTTGCCAAGACACGGCGCGTGCGCTTGCTGGCCATTGGTTGTTCCGCGGAGGGCACCAACCGGCTAGGCAAACTGTGTCAGAGCGCTGCGTGTGAATTCTCCATCCTGCCTCGGTGCATGCAGGAGGCAGTCGCCTCTCACGTCAGCAGCTTCAAGCCGCACTTCGGTATTGTTCTTTTGCGCGAGGACTATGCAGGGCTAGCATCGCCAAGCAAGTTCATGGCTTACCTGGGCTGGGGGTTGCCTCTGCTGTACATTGGACCGCCCGGCACGAATGCCCACATGGCCTGTAAGCGGTTCAACGCGGGGCTCTTTCAGAGCAACCAGGCGAGCGAAGTCGAGGTGGCCGAGGCGGCGCAGGCTTTGACAGACCCGGAGCGGATGGCCGGCTTTCGTGCGGGGGTCAAGCGGGCCCTCGCGCACTTCTCTTCATTCAACGCGCAGACGATGGCCCAATTGCTCGTTGAGCGTTTGGATGCTCGTGGGTTCGCCGACAGTGCCCTTTCCACCAAATGAGCGATATCCGTGCGGTATCATCTATCTCACATCCAGGCGCTGGATAACAACGGCCGCTCCGAGCCTGGGGACACTGGTCGCGCACTTTTTGGGCAGCTCTCGATGAATGTGTTCTCGATATGCGCCGGATTGCGGTTTCATCAGGCTCTTCGTCATAACTACTTCAAAGTGTAGGATAACAGCCTTGATGTTCATGGTTAACACGTTCATGGTCAACACCCTTCCTTTCCTCCAGTACGGTGTTGGCGGCCACGGCAAGGTCGTGTGGGACGCGGCCTGTTCAACGGGTCTGCGCGTCGACCTCGTCGCCGATGACAACCTGCGAATCGTTGAGTTTGAGGGGCTTAAGGTCATCCATCCCTCGTGGTCGGGTGACATGGGGCTGCCGCCAGCTTACGAGTTTCTCGTGGCCGTTGGGGATAACGCAGCAAGGGCGGAATTGTTCAAGTGTTTGTTGCGTGCGGGGGGAAAGCCGCGGACGGTGTGCCACCGATTCTCCGTGGTCTCGCGCACGGCTACCATTGGCAGCGGCACATTGATTTGTGCTGGTGCGGTGGTCAACCCTGAGGCGAGCGTGGGCGTGAATTGCGTTTTGAACACGGCCAGCTCTGTGGATCACGATTGCAGAGTGGGCGACCACGCCCACTTGTGCCCGGGTGTGCGATTGGGCGGCACCGTCTGCGTGGGAGAAGGAGCCATGCTGGGTTTGGGAGCGGTGGTGCTGCCTGGTGTTTCAATCGGTGCATGGAGCGTCATCGGTGCGGGTGCCGTTGTACTTCGAGATCTTCCTCCCCGCGGCGTGGCGTACGGCAATCCGGCCCATGTAGCGCGGATCTTGCCGCAACCAGCCCCCTGACAGTGAGTCGGATACTGTATTGACATGGGCGGCGGTGGCGTTTTCGTCAGCCGGCTGTTCATGGCGAGGCCTCGCAAGGTGCGAGGAGCATTCTTTGCGCAGCCCTGAAGGCAGACCAGGCGGTAAACTGCAAGGACATGATCCCAAGCGAGAGATCGGCGTTAAAAAAAATGCAGACGCAAGGTCGAGCGGTAAACACAGTCGGGAGCCCTTCAACAGAAAAAGGGCGCTCATCGAATCATCGTATCCATCTGTCGATACCCCACATGGGGACGCAAGAGCAAGCCTGGGTCGAGGCGGCGTTTGCAGACAACTGGCTTTCCACAGTCGGACCGAATCTCGAATCACTTGAAGCGTCTTTCGCCAAGTTGGTTGGCCTGCCAGCCGTCGCTTTGGGCACGGGTACGGCGGGCATTCATCTCGGGTACAAGCTGCTCGGGATTGGCCCTGGTGACGAGGTGATCACACCGACTTTGACATTTGCTGCGAGCTGCAACCCGATCTGCTACCAGGGGGCAAGACCGATTTTCCTCGATAGCGAGCGAGAAACATGGAACCTGGATCCGAACCTCCTCGAACAGTTCCTGGGGCGGCGCGCAGCGATCAACCGATTGCCCAAGGCGGTGTCGGTGGTGCATCTGTTTGGTCAAAGCGCGGATCTCGATGCGATTCTGGGGATCTGTCGGCAGTACGGACTGCCGCTGCTCGAAGACGCTGCGGAGTCCTTGGGAGCGCGTTACAGAGGCCGGCACCCCGGCACGCTTGGCGATGTCGGTGTTTTCTCTTTTAACGGCAACAAGATGATTACCGGCACCAGTGGTGGAATGCTGGTATCGCCGCGCCAAGACTGGGTTGACAAGGCCCGCTACTGGAGCACCCAGGCGCGTGATGCCGACCCTTCGGGAGTCAAGAACTATGTCCACTCCGAGTTGGGATACAACTATCGGCTAAGCAATGTCTTAGCCGGCATTGTGCTCGGGCAACTCGATGTGCTCGATCTTCGGGTCCAACAGCGCCGGGCCGTGTTCGAGCGCTATTGCGACGCCTTTGCTGACATGCCGGGGATCGAACCGCAGCCGGAGGCCGAGTTCGGAGATCGGAGATGGGAGATGGGAGATCGGGGGGACGGAGCGCCGGCTTGCCGCGCCGTAGCTCGAAGAGCGAAGGCGGGTGCGTCGGTGGGCGGTGAGACGGTGCGTCAGTGCGTCGGTGCGTCGGTGGGCCGAGCGCCGGCTTCCAGCCGGCTTGGGGGTGACGGAGAGCGGAGATCGGAGATGGGAGATGGGGACGGCGGTGCGTCGAAGGAGCAGGGAGCAGGGGGGCAAGAGGGAAGCGGGGGCGACGTTCAACGCTCAACGTTCAACGCTCAACGTTCAACTTCCAATCATCAACCATCAACTATCGACCATCAACCTCCCACAGGCAGCCTGCATACCCGGTGGTTAAGTTGTTTCCTCATCGACAAGGAAAAGTTCGGGATGTCGTCGTCGGACCTGATCCGCTATCTCGATGCGGCGAATATCGAGTCCCGTCCGGTCTGGAAACCGATGCACACCCAGCCGCTGTATCGCGGGTGCGAATGTGTCGGGGGAGAGGTGGCGGCGGACCTGAACCGCCGGGGGATCTGCCTGCCCAGCTCGAGTTCGTTGAGCGCAGAGGATCAGCAGTTTGTCATCGAGCGCATTCGGTTGGCGCATGAGCGGGGAAAGGGGTGAGGGAGCGGTGCGTCAGTAGTCGGTGGAGTGATCCGAAGCTGGTCACACTTCATCGCACACTTCATCGTAATCGCTACTTCTGACTTCGTGAAACTGTGAACGAATCCGGGTTGGGACTACGGGCCGGTGCGTCAGTAGCCGGTGCGCGGGTAGCCGGTGCAGCAGGGAGCAAAGGAGCAGGGGGGCAAGGGGGAAGTGGGGGCAACGCTCAACGTTCAACTTCCAACCATGAACCATCAGCGAATTGATGACTGTCACCGTTCCAAGTTGAACCACAGAGACACAGCGCGGCAGAGCCGCAACCAAAGGTCGGAGGGCCGAGCTCCGCGAGGCCCCGATCCGAGACTGGCGCGGTTCCCCAACAGGGCCTCTCGCGCAGACGCGCGTACGCGTCAACCTAACCCGGAAATCTCACCAGTGGGGCGGTCGCGGCATTCCTGACGGTCCGTGGGTGAGATTTCCGGGTCTGTGAAACCCGCGCCCAGCAAGGAGAATTGGCTCATCGGTTCAGCAACGCCGGGACGCGCCCCAGCCGCTTGGGTGACGTGGGCACGCGGACACAGTGTGGTCGAGATTGGGTCATTCGGTTTGGGGCGCGGGTTTCTGACTAGCCCGCATTTCAGGTGAAATGTGACGGTGACCGGTCAGATGACATCAAAAGTTGGTGAGAAATGCGGGCTAAGGCCGGCTAAGATGCGGACCTTGCACGGAAGCTGCCCGGGCACGAACGTGTGCGGTAGCGCGAAGTCCCGCGGCTGCGGGAGAGTGCGTGTGCTTCAGCACCGCTTTGGTATGGTATGGGAATGCACGGAGAACGGTCCTCGAAAAGCGGCGGTAAACCGCCGCACTCCACACGCTCCGCGACCCCGACGCCGACCTGAGCATGGCCGACTGCCACAACAAACTCCGGCCCAAGGACTTAGACAACCACGACGGCGCTGCTCCCAGGAGCAGCGCCGGAGATCTCATTAGGTTAACGCGGATGCGCGGCGGCGGGACGGCTGCGCGGCTCCCGTAGCCGCCATCGTGAGACGGCGCTGATCAAACACGGATGGGCGGATTCATTCCGCTCTTCCCGGACTGAGTCGACAGCCAGGTTCCATCCCAATCCCCTCATGAAGCAGGATGGAGCATGAAGGGAAGCGGAGACAGAAGTCGGGCCTTCATGATCCGCCCCAATTCATGAGGCACTTTTCCCTCTGCGTGCTCTGCGCCTCTGTGGTGAATCCCGTCGATGACTGTCACCGTCCCGAATTGAACCACAGAGACACAGAGAACACAGAAAAGAGCGGGGGGGAAACATGAAGCCCAGTCCTTTGCGCTTCTTTGCGTTCTTCTGTTAAACTCGCCACCATGATCACCGCTGTTCGTTGTCATCTCCCGGAAACGCGTCTGACCAACGACGATCTCGCTGCGCTGTTCCCCGAGTGGCCGAGCGAGAAGATCTACCAGAAAACCGGCATCCGCGAGCGGCGCCTGGCCGGTCCGGATGAAACGGCGGGCGACCTGGCCTTTCACGCCGCCCAGCGCCTGCTCGAAGACCGCGACCGGTCGCGGATCGGCTTTGTCCTCCACTGCACGCAGTCGCCCGATTACCTGCTCCCGACCACTGCCTGTCTGTTGCAGAATCGGCTCGATCTGCCGCAGCGTTGCGGCGCGCTCGATTTCAACCTGGGCTGCTCGGGTTACATCTACGGCCTGGCTCTGTCCGATGGCCTGCTGCGGGCAGGGCACGCCGATGCCGTCCTGCTCCTGACCGGGGAAACATACAGCAAGTTTTTGAACCCCAAAGACAAGGGAACACGGACCATCTTCGGCGACGCGGGCAGCGCCACCCTGCTCGACAGCGCGTCGCCCAACAGGCTGCATTCATTCGTGTTCGGCACGGACGGGTCGGGTGGCGAGTTCCTGATCGTTCCAGGCAGCGGCATGCGCAGACCCGACGGAGCCGAACCCGCCGGGCCGCGGCCACTCGCAATGAACGGACCTGAGGTGTTCAACTTCACTGTCCGCGTCGTTCCGCCCCTGATCGATCAGATCCTCGATCGCGGCAGGATCGAGTTGCGGGATGTGGACTACTTCGTCTTTCACCAGGCCAATGCCTTCATGATCGAGCATTTGCGCCGGCGGTTGGACATCCCTGCGGACAAGTTCGCCTTGTCACTCGAATACGTCGGCAATACCGTCTCGTGCTCGATCCCGATCGCCATCGAGAGCGCGTTGGCGGATGGGAAGATCAGGCCGGGCATGCGGATCCTGCTGGCCGGGTTCGGCGTCGGGTTGTCATGGGCCGGCTGCCTTCTCGAGTGGAAGGGGTGAATGGAAAGGGTGCTATGACCGAGACGCAATTCCTGCAACGGCTGGCTGAGGTGCTGATGGCCGATCAGCCGATCGCGCGCGACACGCCGCTCGAGAGTCTGAGCGGTTGGGACTCGATGGGCCAGGTGGCGCTGGTCGCAATGTTGGACGAGACGCTGAAGTACCAGTTGCCGCCCGGCACGCTCCAGGGCTGCAAACGGGTTGGCGATATCGTGGCGCTGGTCGGGCAGAAACTCGATGCGGCCAATGAAGCGGCGGATCCTGATCGTCGGGGCTAGTTCGGTGCTCGGACAGGCCTGCGCGGAGCGGTTGGCGCGGGATGGCGACGCGCTCTGGCTGACCTATCGCACCCCGTCCAAGGGCGATGCGCTGGCCGCCCGGTTCCCCGATGCCCGGCTTGCCCGGATCGATGTGCTCGAACCCGATGCCCTGCGCTCGCTCATGGCTGAGGTCAGTCACACTTGGAACGGCCTCGATGGACTGGTTTGCGCCTTCGGCATCGGATGCCTCGCCCCGGCGCATCTCATCGACACTGCGCGGGTGCGCGAACTCGCGATGGTCAATATCGAGTCGGTGATTGTGCTGCTCAAACACGCGTTCCCCGTCTTGTTGAAGGGAGAACATCCTGCGGTTGTCCTGATGTCGAGCACGATGGGGTTGGTGGGCGCGGCGGGCATGAGCGCTTACTCGGCCACGAAAGGCGCCGTCTCGAGCCTGGCGCGATCGCTGGCCGTCGAATGGGCCGCCCGAAAGATCCGGGTCAATGCGGTTGCCCCGGGCGTGGTCATGTCGCCTCTTGTTTCGCAGATGTTCTCGGCCCTGACCACCGAGCAGGTTCAGGCCATCGAGCGCCGGCATCCGCTCGGGTTCGGCCAACCGGACGATGTCGCGCATGCAGTTCGATTCCTGTTGTCGCCGGAGGCGAAATGGATGACCGGGGTTGTCCTGCCGGTGGATGGAGGCTACACGGCCCACTGATGTACCGGCGTACTGACGCACCGACGTACCGACGCACCGACGTACCGACGCACCGACGTGCTGGCCCCCCGAACTCCCCCGGTACAGACGCCGGGTCGGGGGACCCGGCCTACAAATCAACGGACACCGATGTTGTAGGCCGCGTGCCCTCACGCGGCGGGACTTGCGGCGTTGTGTAAAAGCAGAATTCATGGACGAAATCGTCATTCTAGGTGGCGGCGGCCTCGCCAGCGAGGTGGCTGACGCTGTCCGTGCGTTCGAGCGCGACGGCGGCCTTGTCTGCCGCGCCCTTTATGACGATGACAGGCGGTTGAAGGGCAGGGTTCTCCAGGGACTCAAGTATGCTGGGACGATCCAGGATTACCTCGACGGCGATCGCCCCGGCGCCGCCTGCGTGATCGGGATCGGCGACAACGCCGTCCGGGAACGTCTTGCGGCAGAACTGGCCGCCGCCGGTCGGACCGTGCGGGCGGTCGTTCATCCAACGGCGGTTGTGAGCGGCACGGCCACGGTCGGCGCGGGATGCTACGTCGCGGCGTGGACGTTCGTCGGCCCTCGAGTGCGCCTGGGTTGTCATGTCGTGGTCAACGTGGGGACTTCGATCGGACACGATGCCGTTGTCGAGGATCTCGCGCAGTTGTGTCCGGGCGTGCGTATCTCGGGCTTCTGCCATGTCGGCCGCGCCGCCTTTCTCGGATCGAATGCGGTCGTTGCCCCCGGCAAGCGCGTGGGGGCAGGCGCGCGCCTGTCGGCCTGTTCATTTGCCGGACGCGATATTCCATCCGGCACTTTGGCGTCGGGAGTGCCGGCACGGTGCATTGGGTGAATTCGGAGATGGGAGTTCGGAGATGGGAGATCGGAGATGGGGGGGACTCGTAGTCGCCGTTGTTAGACGGCGCTGACAGGAGCGGAAATCGACGTTGGGGGGGCGTGGCAGGATTGGAGATGGGAGTCTGGAGATGGGAGATCGGAGCTACGGTGTGGCCGACGGATGTGCGGATCGATCAACCATCAACCATTCCATGACTGTCACCGTCCCGAATTGAACCACAGAGACACAGAGGTCACAGAGCAAAGCATGGGCGATGAGGGTTACACAGAAGATCGCAAAGGAACGCAAAGAACGGTAGAGTCGCAACCTGGTCCTTTGCGTGTCTTGGCGACCTTCTGTAGATTAAGGTCTTCTCTGTGTTCTCTGCGTCTCTGTGGTGAATTCCCCCTTCGATGACTGTCGCCGTCCCGAATTGAACCACAGTGACACAGAGCACGCAGAGAAGAGCTCTGCAATGCCATGTGGGAGTGCCCGATGAACCGGCGAGTTTGGCGTGCAACAGGTTGCCCGTGATCGGCTGGATTACGACCGGTCTTCTCTGTGTTCTCTGCGTCTCTGTGGTGAATCCCCCTCGATGACAGTCACCGGCCCGAATTGAACCACAGAGAGGCAATCCGGCTGGGCCGCAACCGAAGGTCGGAGGGACGATCTCCGAGCGTCCCTGATCCAAGACTGGCACGGCTCCCCAACAGGGCCCCTTCTGCGGGCGTGGGATCGGCCCTCCGAAATCCGTCGCCGGCTCGGCAGATTCCGGGGCACGGCAGTACAGAGAACGCAAGCGGCAGGGCATACGATAGACCGGTAATGATCATTTCTTTCGCTCTTAAACGTAATCGTAATCGTAATCCCTTCACCTGACTCCCTGAAACTGTGAATGGCGTTTGGGTCGAGATTACGATTACGACCAGAGGCGGCGGTTTGTTCTGGCCCGCTGACGCACCGACGCACCGCCCCCCCCCAACTCCGATCTCCGATCTCCGAACTCCGATCTCCGAACTCCGATCTCCGAACTCCGATCTCCGAACTCCGATCTCCGAACTCCGAACTCCGATCTCCGAACTCCGATCTCCGAACTCCGAACTCCGATCTCCGAACTCCGATCTCCGATCTCCGAACTCCGATCTCCGAACTCCCCACTCTCATGGACCCTGTTAAATCACCTGTAACGTCTCCTCCCCCGCCTCCGCCACCGCCCGCCACGGGCGGGAATCCCGGGTCGGCTGTCCCCAAGCAACGCAACGGGTTTTCGCTCGCTGAGAGGCGGGTCATCCTGTTTCTCCTCTACAGCGCCGGGTTGATAGCCGCTTACTGGCTCGCTTTCCAGCTCCGATTCGACTTCAAGGTGCCGGAGTCCTTCCAAGACGAATTGGGTCACGGCTGGTGGATGGCTCTTCCGCTCAAGCTGCTCGCGCTGGTGATCTTTGGCCAATTCACGGGCTTGCTGAGTTTCTTCGGGCTGCCGGATCTGTGGCGGATCTTTTACGCGATGACCGCGGTGTCCCTGCTGCTCTTTCTGGCCAGCGTGACTGGGATTGTCGGATCGACACTTCCTCGTGGAGTCATTCTGATCGACTACGTGTTGTCGTTTGCGGCGATTGTCGGCATCCGGACCGGTTTCCGGGTGATTCGCGAGAGGTTGCGCGGGCGGGGCGGACCGCGCGTACTGACCGCCAAGCGGGTCGGCATCATCGGGGCAGGGGACGTCGGCGCATCCCTGGCCAAGGATTTGCTCTCGCGGCGCGGACTCGGTCTGGTCCCGGTGGCCTTTTTCGACGACGACTCGCACAAGTGGAATTCGCAGGTCCATGGCATCCCGGTCCGCGGCCAGCCGGAGCGATTGCGGAGTCCGGATTTCCGGATGGATCTGGACGAGGTGATTATTGCGCTGCCCACGGCCAGCGCGGACCGGATCCGCGAGATTGTTCGTTTGCTGCAAAGCGTCCATCTCAAGTTCGAGACCGTCCCTTCGTACGAGCAACTCGCCACCGGCAAGGTGCGCGTCAGCCAGTTGCGTCCGGTCGAGATTCAAGACCTGTTGAATCGCGAGCCGGTCAAGCTCGACTCGGCGTCGATCCAGCAGCAGATCGAGGGGCGCGCGGTGATGGTGACAGGCGCGGGCGGGAGCATCGGCAGCGAGCTCTGCCGCCAGATCGTCGAGCGGGATCCGCGCGCCCTGCTCATGCTCGATCAGTCGGAGGTCCAGTTGTTTCCGATCGAGCAGGAGTTGCTCGGACAGGGTTACGGCGGCCAGGTCGTGCCCGTTGTTGCCGATATTCTCGATGAAGCCCGGATGCGATTCATCTTTTCGAGGTTTAAGCCGGAGCTCATCTTTCACGCCGCCGCCCACAAGCACGTGCCGATGATGGAAAGCCAGCCGGGCGAGGCCCTCAAGAACAACTCGATCGGCACCGCCCGCCTCTCGAGTTTGGCGCGCGAATACGGCGTGGATCGCTTTGTCCTGATCTCGACCGACAAGGCTATTAACCCGACCAGTGTCATGGGGGCGTCGAAACGCCTGGCCGAGATCTATCTCCAGGCCCTCTCGGCCAGCGCGTCCAATGGCACGAAGTTCATGGCGGTTCGGTTCGGCAACGTGCTCGGGTCCTCGGGGAGTGTCATCCCCGTGTTCACCAAACAGATCGCCGCGGGCGGTCCGGTGACGGTGACCCATCCCGAGGTGAAGCGCTATTTCATGACTATCCCCGAGGCGGTGGGCCTGGTGCTGCAGTCGGCGTTCATGGGCGAAGGCGGCGAGATCTTCGTGCTCGATATGGGGCAGCCGGTCAAGATCGTCGATCTGGCGCGTCAGTTGATCGAGCTCAACGGGCTCGAACCGGACGAGGACATCGAGATTCGGTTCACCGGGCTGCGTCCGGGCGAGAAACTGTTCGAGGAACTGTCGCATCGCACCGAGAACCACCAAACGACGACCCACCCGAAGGTGATGCGGTTTGTGAGTCAGCCGCGGGCGCTCGACGAGGTCCAGGCCGAGTTCGCGGCGCTCGAACGGCAGCTCGACAATACCGAACGCAACCAGCTCAAACAGCGCATCAAACAACTCGTGCCCGAGTATCAGCCGTATCTAGTGTGAGATCGGAGATCGGAGATGGGAGATCGAAGATCGGAGATGGGAGATCGGAGTTCGGAGATGGGGGGGCGGTGCGTCGGTGGAGCAGGGAGCAGGGAGCAGGGAGCAGGGAGCACGGGGGCAACGCTCAACGCTCAACGCTCAACGTCCAACTTCTAACCATCAACCATCAACTATCGACCATCAACCAATTGATGGCTGTGTGTCGTGTGATTTTCAAAACCGGAATTCTGTGTGCGATCAAAACCGGAAATTCTGTGTGCGATCAAAACCGGACTCTGGTTCAGAAGACCGGGCAGTGGAGGAGAACGATGGGTTGGGCGTTGGGA
>Ga0302236_1000299_pt1 | contig 49912 bp, 37 predicted proteins | sample AAG_UR_Gly_MG_FD_193509 | JGI IMG/M metagenome (GOLD analysis project Ga0302236, IMG submission 193509) | Enriched activated sludge microbial communities from anaerobic digester in WTTP, New Holstein, Wisconsin, United States - AAG_UR_Gly | ecosystem: Engineered > Bioreactor > Anaerobic >...
TCCGCCTGCATGAAATAGAGCGGAAAACCAGTTAGAACCAGTCTGGCGGAGCTTTGGGGATAATCCACCCAGAAGGCCAGGCAGTTCCCGTTGCCAGCGCTTCCTTCTGGCATCTCAGCCGTATAGATGGGACGCGTAGCTCCGGTGAAGGTGTAGATGTAGGGCAGCATGCCGTTCCAGTTGCCCAGCAGTTTTCCGGGATCGGGAACCAGACTGGGATAGAGGGCAGATTGGGCGCTGATCAGGCAGGGGGAGTTGTTGTAAACAAGTTCCACTCCCTCGGCAAAACTGTCCAGGAAGGAAGTGGAAAACACGGACACGGTCTTCCATCCGCTCAGCAGGACCTTGCCACCGCCGGAAAGATAGCCGCCCAGCAGATTATTGTTGTCCTGCAACAGGTTCTGGTTGAAGTCGTCAGCATGCCAGAGCACCAGTTTATACTGCCCCAGCACTCCCAGGGGAGGCATCCCGCTTTGGGCGACGTCCCAGGTGGCAAAAGCGAGGGGAGCGAGAGCGGCGGCGTAAAAGTCGTCCACCATTGCGTCGGTGGGGTTGATGTTGGCTCCGTTGCCGTCCCTGGTTTCGTCCACGACCAGCAGGTCGTTGGCGAAGGTGAATTGTTCGGGGGTGGCGGCCATGATGTTTGAACGCATGCTTTCCCAGCCGTTGGGATCGACCGCGGTAATGCAGTATTCATAGGCAATTCCCGGCTGGGGGGTGGAGTCCGTATAACCGGGATCGGGCAGTGATTGCTGGGTGAGCAGGGTCCATGCCTGGCCTTCCCCCTGGGGCCGGCGGTAAACCTTGTAAGACAGGTTGCCGTCTCCCAAAAAGTCCTCCCATTCCAGCCGCACGAAAGCGTTGGAGGGCAGGCATTGCGCCAGGACGGGCTTGACCTCGGTGATCTGCCGCAGCAAAGCCCAATGGTTGTGATTGGGGATGAGGGACGCGGCGTCGGTCCAGCCGTGGATTCCGCCGTTGGCAGTCCAGTCCGGGCCGGCGGAGACATGCAGGGAGTCCGTGCAACTGCCATTGTCAAACAGGAAAGGCACTTCGATCTCAAACTGGGTGCTGGTGTTGGAGATGGTGCGTGCCAGCAGGCGCAGGGGCGTATCGCTTGCGGCGTTGTTCCACACGCAATACTCCAGCGCGGGAATGCCGGGGCTGTATATCCATTGGTGGAAAAACTGGGTTAGATCCTGGCCGCTGATCTGCTCCGCCATGGCTTCAAACTCGGCGGTGACCACGTTTCCGTTGCAGTGGGTGGAAAACCATTGCTGCAGCAACTGGAAAAAGTGGGCGTCGCCAATCTTTAAGCGCAGCATGTGCAGCACGGAGGCCGCTTTTTCATAGGAGGGAGGAGAGAAATAGTTGTTGAAGTCTGGATCGTAGATGGTGCGCGGGTTGGAACCTTCCCAATTGATGTAGTATTGGTGATAGGAGCTGGCCACGTAATCCACCGCGCTCTGCCATCCGGAGACTTTGTCCGTCCACAAATGCTCTGAATAGGTGGCAAAACCTTCGGAAAGCCACACATCCTTGAAAGTGAGGAAAGAAACCGCGTTGCCATACCACTGGTGTGCAAGTTCATGGGCGATGACGAGTTCATGGGCGCCGGTTCCGGTGATGATGTAGTTGCCCAGGGTGGTCATGGTCTGATGCTCCATGGCGCCGTAGGTGCTCATGCTCACGACTGCGTTGCCATATTTTTCAAAGGGATAGGGGCCAAAGACTTGCGAGAAATAGTCAATCATCTGGGGCAGGCGGGCTAAATCGGCCAGGGCGTTATTGTATTGGTTTTGCATCACGAAGTTCTGAATGGGGATGTTGCCCGCAGTTTGCTCGATTTCCAGATAAGGCCCGGCGGTGATGCAGACCAGATAGGTGGTCATGGGGTTGTATCCGGTCCAGAATGTGGTGGAGGTGCCATCTCCGTTTTCCACGATCGCTTCGCGGATGCCATTTGCCGCGACCTTCCAGTCGCTGCGCATGGTTATCCGCAGATGCACGATGGCTTTGTCCCAGGGGTGGTCGTAGCAGGGCCACCAATAGCGGGCGGCGTCCGGATCGGAAATGGTGAACACGGTGTTGCCGGTGAAGATCATGCCCAGGTTGTAGGGCGCCGGGGAAAGCTGAGGAACGCCAGAGTAGAAAACCTGGGTGGTAAAGGTCTGTCCGGCGGGGATGTCGAGGCTGATGTCGATTATCCCGTTTGTGTGGGTGTAGCTGGCGGGAACGTCGTTGACCAGCACTTCCAGGACGTTCAGCCCGACCAGGTTGTAGGGTAGTGAGGTGAGATGGGATTCGGCCAGCACGGTGGCCGCTACGTTGCCGTTTAACTGACGGGTGGCTTGATTGATGGACAGAGTGATCTCATATTCCAGCACGTCGAATCCGGTGAGGGAATCGGCTTTGCTGTCCTGTGTCAGGGCAGGCGGGAAATGGGGCTTGCGGGAAAGCCCCGGAATCCTCTCCACGGCGTGGGCGGCGCTGAGCAGCACCGCGAGCATGATAATCACTGTGGCTATGGCATGGCGTTGCATCGTTCCTCCATAATATCTGGAAAGCATAAAAAAGTCTCTTATTTCTGTGATGCAATTCCTTTTCCAGAGTGGAAGTTAATTGGGTTTGAAAAATATTCCTTTACGAAAAAGGGGCTTTACCAGACTTAGTAGCCAACTCTGTTTGGAGGAGAAATGCGCAGATTTAGCATGTATGCCGTGCTATGCCTGATGCTGCTTTTCAGCATTGGCAGCCTGTTCGCGGCAGGCGAAACCATATATGAGATACGCGTGGAAGGGGCCAAGACCGTGGCCGATGAGCTGATCACATCCACGATCAGCCTGCGCACGGGCGGAATCCTCGACCCGGCTGAGGTGGCGAAGTCCATCAAACAGCTTTATAAAATGAGCATCTTTTCTGATATCCGGGTGCTGACCGAGCCTTACAAGACCGGCGTGAACCTGATCATCAGGGTGCAGGAAAACCCTGTCCTGGCCTCGATCGAGTATCCGGGCATGAAGGTGGTCAAAAAAGACCGCCTGGACGAGCTGATGACCGTCCGGGTGGGCACTTTCTGGTCGGAAAACCAAAAACAGCAACTGGTCTCCAAACTGGCCAACGAGTATCACACCAAGGGCTATAGCAACGCCCAGATCAACGTAAGCGAACGGGAAGCCGAACCGGGCAAAGTGCATGTGACGGTCTCGGTGAACGAGGGCAAGCGCCTGGCTATCACCCAGATCAGCTTTTTGGGCAATGAAAACTTTGATGACAAACAACTGCAAAAACGCATGAAGACCAAGCCCGCCAACATCCTGCGCTCAGGCCGGTTTGAACAGGAAAAGTTCGACACCGATATCCGTAACCTGGAGGCCTTCTATAAGAAAAACGGCTTTATCGATGTGCAGATTGAGCCGCAGAAGCCCAGGCAGACCGGCGACAGGTCGCTGGAGCTGATCATCCGCATCACAGAGGGCCAGAAATACACTTTTGGCAGCATCGATGTGAAAGGCAATGAGAGCTTCACCACTGAGGCGATCCTGGAATATTTCAGCCTGCAAAGCGGGGAAACCTTCGACCAGGGAAAGTTTGAGACCCAGCTGTCCAAAATCTATATGAAATACTTTGAGGAAGGTTTCATCTATGCGGAGATCGAGCCAGACCTGCAGAAAGACGGCAGCCAGCTCAATATCCATCTCAACATCAGCGAAGGCACCCGCGCCCGGGTGAGGCAGATCCACATCACAGGCAATCAGCGCACCAAGGAAAAGGTTCTGCGCAGGCAACTTGAGATTGCCCCGGGAGATTACTACCGGCAGACGCAATTGATCCGCACCCAGCAAAACATCTACAACCTGGGCTTCTTCGAGCCGGATATCAAACTGGACTATACCACGATCAACAGCGACGGCGACATCGACCTGCAGATAGATGTGATCGACAAATCCTCCGGCGTGGCCAACGGCGGCGTGGGTTACAACAGCCAGGACAAATTTGTGGGGCAGCTCTCCGTCTCCATGAACAATCTGTTTGGCAACAACTGGGCCAGCAGCCTGAGCTGGGAATTCGGCGGCAGCACTCAGAACTTCGAATTCTCCTTCACCAATCCCAATTTCCTGGATACGGACATCCTGCTCGGCACCAACCTGTATTACACGACCAAGGAGTGGAGTTCCTTCTTTTATAAGATTTCCACCCGCGGTGCCAGCCTGCGCCTGGGTCAATACATTCCCTGGGTGGACCGCACCCGTCTGGTGATGGCTTATTCCCTGTATTCCAAAAAATACAGGATTACCGACATGGCCAGTGTGATGAACAACGCCGATGCCAATGCCACCCTGATCGAGCTGAATTCCATGAACTGGCGCTATACCAGCGGATTGAGCGGCACGCTTAGCCGGGACTCCCGGGATAACATCTACTTCCCCAAACGCGGCACTCAAATGACCCTCTTTTCCGAGCTGGCGGGAGGTTTACTGGGTGGTGACTTCGATTATTTCAAGCAAATCGCCCAGGTGAACTGGTATATTGAAATGATCTACAACTTTACCCTGCGCACCAAGTGGCGCTTTGGTTACATCACCCCCTATGGCTCTTCTGAGGACGCTCCGCCAGATGAGAAGTTCTATCTGGGCGGCACGGGCGTGGATGGTATCCGCGGCTATCCAGACCGTTCTGTTGGCCCGGATGGCGGCGGCACAAGGGAAATCCTCTTTTCCACCGAGGTAGGTTATCCCATCGGAGGAGATCAGGTGGTGCTGTTGGGCTTTTTCGATGCTGGCGACAGCTACAACACTTTCCGTAAGTTTAACTTTCTCAAATTCAACAAAGGCGTCGGGGCGGGAATACGCATCCGTTCCCCCTTTGGTTTGATAGGTTTCGACTATGCTTATGGCATAGATAATCGCAAGTGGGAGCCTCACTTGCAGTTTGGAACAACCTTTTAAAACATGAATTACAAGCATCTTTTTGGACCGGTATTGTCCCGCAGGCTGGGGCATTCCCTCGGCGTGGACGTTGTCCCCTATAAGTATTGCCCGCTAAACTGCGTCTATTGTGAAGTGCAAAGAACTACTCAACTCACTCTGCAGAGGGAAGAGTTTTTCCCGCTGGAGGAGATAATCTCTGAACTGGACGAGTTTCTGAAAGGGCGCCCCCCGCTGGACTATATTACTTTTTCCGGGGCAGGCGAGCCCACGCTTTACAGCCGGATTGGAGAACTGATCGCTTACATCAAGGACAGATATCCACAGTACAAGCTCGCGCTGCTCACCAACGGAATGTTGCTGGATAGGGATGATTTGCGAAGGGATATATTGCCCTGCGACCTGATCCTGCCCTCGTTGGATGCCTGTTCAGAACCAGTGTTCGAGCGGATCAACCGTCCGCATCCGGAGTTGAGCGTTACGAAACTGATCGAAAGCCTGGTCACCCTGCGCAAGGAATACAAGGGTCAGATCTGGCTGGAAGTGTTCATCATTGCCGGTGTAAATGATACTCAGGAAGAACTGGACTGTCTCTGCCGCGCGATCACGGGAATCAAGCCAGACCGGGTGCAGATCAATTCTTTGGACCGTCCCGCGGCTGAAGAGTGGGTGCAAACCGCAGACAGCAAAACCCTGGACAGGGTGAGCAAGTATTTCAAAAAGCATCTGCAAATGCCCGTGGAGATAATCGCCACAGTGCATCTGGAGGATTTGGGTCTGGAGCTGCCGCAGGAGTTGGTCAGCAACCTGGAAGCTTTGCTTTCCCGCCGTCCCTGCACCGCCGAAGAGCTGTCCCATTCCCTGGGCATGCACATCAATGAGATCAGCAAGACGCTGCGCCAATTGAACATGGATAACAAACTGGATATCAGCAGGGAAGAGCGAGGAGTGTTTTACGCATGGAAGCGCTGAGTACTGCCATTGTAACCGCCGCCGGTTCCGGCACCCGCATGGGTTCCGAGATCAAGAAACAGTATCTGCCCCTGGGCGGAATACCCATTATGATCCGCACTTTGCAGACCTTCTTCGCATCGGAAGTGATAGACAGCATCATTGTCACCGCCCCGGAGGATGACGTCTCGTACTGCGAAGATATGATCAGGCAGTATTTTGATGATTCAGACAAGCCCTGGCTGGTGATAGCCGGAGGAGCGGAGCGTCAGGATAGCGTCTTTGCGGCGCTGCAGCAATGCCCTCCCTCTGTGCAGTATGTGTTTATCCATGATGCTGTAAGGCCCTTTATCAGTGAAGAACTGCTGTTGGAACTGTATGAGATAGTGCAGCGGGATAAGGCTGTGATTCCGGTTGCCAGAATCAAAAACACCATCAAGAGCATTCAGGAAGACCACATCTGCCAAACCATCCCCAGGGGGAATCTGGTGCAGGTTTTCACCCCCCAGGTCTTTTCCTACAAACTCATCCGGGACGCCTACGACAAGGCCTATCTGGATGGATACATCAGCACTGACGACTCCGCCCTGGTGGAGTACCTCGGTGCGACGGTCAGCTACAAATTCTGTCCCGACCTCAATATCAAGATCACCGACGAGTTGGACCTCTTTTTTGCCCGCCAGTTGGTGGACAACAACATAATCTAATGGAGATTTGCCCATGCTGAACCTGAAAGAAAACTGCTTCAGACTTTTGCACAGAATAGCCCGCAGCGACTTCCGTCTGCGCCTTACCCTGCCCTTGCCCGGATTGGGCTGCGGTGTATTGGGGCTTGCCTTGCCCAAGGTTTCCGTAAACATCGGAGAATACGCTTCTAAACTACTCAAAGCTTTGGAATACAGGGGTTACGACTCCACCGGCGCCGCCTTTCAAGGTGACAGCCAGGAGATAACCCTGCTCAAGGATGTTGGGGCTCCCAGCACCCTGGTGAAGACTCTGGGCATCGAAAAGCAGGCTGGAAAACTCTTTTGCGGCCAAGTCCGCTGGGCCACTTTTGGCTTTGTAAACAAGGTCAACGCCCAACCCCACGAGGTGAAATGCAAGCGCCACCTCTATGGCGCGCACAACGGCAATATAACCAACACCCGCGAACTCAAACTCTTCCTGAGCAAGGAAGGGCACACCGTGCTTTCCGACAACGACGGCGAGATGCTGGTGCACAGCGTGGAGCACTACTTTGACATCGAGATGGACAAGGCCGGCAACCCGGATGATCCCGAACTGCGCAAGGCTTGCATGCGGAGCGCGATTATCGCCACGGCAGACAAGCTCATCGGCTCCTACGCCGCAGTGGTTGTGGATCCGGTCACCCAGACCATGTGGGCGATCAAATCCGGCAGCAGCCTCTATTTTGGCGTTGGAGAGCTGGACGGCATGCCTTTTGCCCTGGCTTCTTCCGATCTGACTGCCGTGCTGCGCTTTACCAAGAATCTGGTCAACCTGCGGGAAGGCGAGTTTATCGAGTTCACTTCAGACTACTATCAGGTCTATGCCCAAAAGAACCTGCGTTTCAAGCGCTTGAACCAACCCGACGAAGTTTACGCCAAAGGTGCCAAGATAGACACCCGCGCGGTCTATTCCAAGCTGCGCGCAGAAGATGTGGAACTTTTGCCCGAATTCGAGTTCTTTATGGAGCAGGAGATCTATGCCCAGAGCGAATCCGCGGGCAAGCTGGTCAAGCTTTTCCAGGGCGGATCGAACACTGGGAAGAGGATGCTGGAGCTGATCGGCAAAGCAGGTTTGCGGGAGCAGATGTGCCAGTCGTTGCAGCAGATTTTGCAGAGTCCCGAGCTTGGCGACCGGCAGCAGATCTTTGAGCAGTTGCTGGCTTCGGATGAGTTCAATGAGTTTTACGACAACACCCAGAGAGTCTGGCAGTCGCTGCTGGATGTGGCCGTGAAAGAAGATTTTGAAAAGAAGTATTTCTTTTCCCAGGAAAAGAACATCTTCATTGACCTGATAGGTAAGGAGTTTGACCTGCGCAGGATGCTGCTCGCCAAGGTGCTGGACTCTCTGGCGGAGGCGGACAGCGTGGCGGAGTTTGAAAAGAGCGTGCAGGACTTTCTGGATTTGGTGAAAAACACCATCCACTGCAACCGCATCGCCTACACCATCGCCTGTGGCACCAGCTTTCACGCCACGAAGGTGGGAGCCCTCTTCTTCAATCAGATCGCGGGGGTGGAGATCATCCCCATTCTGCCCGGTGATTTCCGCGGCGAATACTCCAACTGCATCAAGGACAACGACCTCATCATCGGAGTATCCCAATCCGGCGAGACCAAGGATCTGATCGACATCTTCAACGATATTGACGCGTCCAACCTCAACGTGCGCAAGGTGGTGCTGGTCAACAATATGAACTCCACCCTCGGCCAGGAAAAGAGCGATGTGGCCATTCCCATCCTCTGCGGCCCGGAGATCGCCGTGCCTGCCACCAAGAGCTTTATGAATCAGATCACCCTGTTCTACTATCTCGCCATTCGCACGGCACGCATGAAACTGGAGGAGGGGATCAACGAGCTTGACAGCGAAAAACGCCAGGCAAAGCTTAAAGAGCTGGCCCAGCGTGAAAAAAGCCTGAACGACATTCCCCTGTTGATACGTGAGACCCTGGAGAACACTGCGGACATGGTCGATTCCATTGCTGCCAAGATCTACATGGAACCCTCTCTGCATATTCTTGCCACCAAGATCAGCGGCGTTGCCATGGAAGGCGCGCTGAAGATACGCGAGACGGTGCTCAATCACGCGGAAGGGCGTGAGGCATCAGAGTTTAAGCATGGCCCGAATACTATCCTGGGCAAGAACACGGTTTTTGGCATCAAAAACCTGCGCAACTTCATGCGCGCGTTCGGCAGCGTGATCGACTTGCTGGATGAAAGCAACCGGCAAGGCAGTATTGCTCAGGACGAAATCAAGTTAATCTACAAGGCTCTGGTGGATTACATCTTTACCGGAAACAAACCTTTCAACCTGTCACCGGAGGCGGACAAGGTGTTCGAGGAGCAGGTGAAAAAACACGACTTCTTCGCCCCGCTCTATCGCAACTATCCCCTTATCTATGTGACGGGACCGGATGAACGGGACGTGAACCTGACCATTTCCCAGATCAACACCCACAAGATTCGCGGCGCGAACACCTATGTGATCGCCGAAGAAAACGAACAACTGCTCAAAAACGCCAGCAGCAACCCTAACGAAGGCCAATACTACGGCTGGGGTTATATCATGCTGCCCAAGACCGGAGACAGCCTGCTAACCTGCTTTTCCGCCACTGTGGTGCTTCAACTGCTGGCCCTCAGGATGAGCGTGCGCAAGATGAAGAAGCTGGACAAGCTGAACATGGCGGATCACGGGGTGCATCCCGATGTGCCCAAAAATGTTTCCAAATCCATTACGGTGGATTGAGCCGTGTTCCGCATAGGATTTGGCTACGATGTGCACCGCCTGGTGGAAGGGCGCAGGCTGATCCTGGGCGGGGTGGAGATACCTTTTGCCAGAGGGCTGGAAGGCCATTCCGATGCGGATGTCCTCATCCATGCCATCGTGGACGCCCTGCTGGGTTCCCTTGCCCTGGGCGACATCGGCAGCCATTTCTCCGACCAGGATCCCCAGTATAAAAACATCGACAGCCGCGTCCTGCTCCGCAAAGCTTATGACCTTGTGAATCAACAGGGTTACCGGCTGCAAAATCTGGACTGCACGATCTGTGCCCAAGCCCCCAAATTGCGGGATTATATCCCCATTATGCGCAACAAGTTGGCTACTGATCTTGCCTGCCAGCCAAGCGAAATATCTGTGAAAGCCACCACAGAGGAAGGCCTTGGAGTATCCGGCGGGGAAGAGGGAATCGCGGCCTATTGCGTGGCGATGGTGAGGAAGGTATGAAAGCAATCGGCATTATCGGTTATCATCACACCGGCAAGACCACCCTGGCCACCCTGCTGATCTCGGCTTTGTCCGGCAAAGGTTTTGAGGTGGCTTCCATCAAGGACATCCATAGCGAAAAATACCGGGCTGACAAGGAAGGCTCCAATTCCTGGAAACACGCCCAGGCGGGAGCGAACCAGGTCTTTGCCCGCGGCCTCAAGGATGGCGCTTTGATCCTCACTCCCAGTCCGGACTTGAGGCAGATTCTCGGCCTGATCCGGGCTGACTGGCTGGTGATCGAAGGCCTCAGAGACGCGGCGGTGCCCAAGATCGTCTGCGCGGACTCCCTTGCCCAGGCCGATGAGCTTTTTGACCCCACGGTCATCGCCTATAGCGGCAAGATCTCCGGACAGACCGATTCCCACAATGGGCTGCCCGTGCTTTCCGCCCTTTCAAAAGGGGAAGAGCTGCTGTCGCTTGTGCTTGCCAAGGCTTTTCCCATCCTGCCGCAAAGCGACCCGGACTGCTGTTCCGCCTGCGGACGCAACTGCTATCAACTGGCGGGGGAGATTCTGCAAGGTTTGGCAAAGCGGGAAGACTGTGTGCTGGACGGCAAAAGCGATCTGATCCTGGAAGTGGGCGGATCCGCGGTGACCATCGTTCCCTTTGTGCAAAAGCTGTTGCGTGACAGCGTCCTGGCTTTTGTGGACAATCTCAAGGACATTCCTCCCACAGGCGACATCAGCATCAAGGTCAGAAGATGAAGCCGGACCAGCTTTTTGCTGAAATGTTTGCCGGACAGGATCAGCAACTGCTCCAAATCTGGCGCCAAGCCACAGTGGGCATTGCCGGAGCCGGCGGATTGGGCTCGAACGTAGCTGTCGCCCTCACCCGGGCTGGCATCGGCAAGCTGATCATCGCCGATCACGACAGCGTGAGCAAACCCAACCTCACCCGGCAGCAGTTTTTCCTGCGCCAGGTTGGGCTGCCCAAGGTGGCCGCCCTCCAGGACACCCTGCGTAAAATCAGCCCCTACACGGAACTGTCGGTCTATCCCCAGAAAATCACTGAACAGAATCTGTCCGGCATCTTTGGCAAGGCCGACCTGCTGATCGAGGCGCTGGATGACGCGGAGCAGAAAGAGATGCTGATCGAGACCTGGCAAAGCCTCTATCCCGAGCGTTATCTCATTGCTGCCTCAGGAATTGGCGGCGTTGGCAAAAACGAATTGCTGCATACCGAACAGATGGGAACCCTCTTTATCGTGGGCGATGGAGTGAGCGAAATTCAGCCGGGTGAATCTCCTGTCTCTGCGCGGGTTGCGGTGGTGGCTAACATGCAAGCCAATCTGTGTCTGGAATTGCTGGCGGGTTTGCGCAAATGAATGCAGCCCGGATCACTGTCAACGGGCACCGGATCCCCTGGCAGGAAGGAATGACGGTTCGCGCTGTGCTGCATGCCATGAACTACAGCTTTCGCATGCTGGTCATCAAAGTGGACGGCAAGCTGGTCAAAAGAGAGGATTGGGACAGCACTCCAGTCCCGCGGGGCGCTGAAGTGAGCGTCTATCATCTGATCAGCGGTGGCTAAACTTGACCAATATGAAAAAATGCGCATCTTTCTCAGGTCTTCCCCGCAGCCTTCCCGTATGCCTAAGACATTCAAAAGTAATAAGATAGGTAATCATCCTTAGGTCATCCCTATTCAGGGTTAAGGATGACCCCAGGTTGACCCCAGCAGAACGCTTGCCAGGATATTGGTGCCAAAGGGGAGCGAAAGCTGCTTCCCATGAGGAACTTGCCTAAAATCTTGCTCAAGGAAGTTAACATGAGCCAAATAATACTACCCCGTCCCTGCCGTCACCTGCCACAGGGATTCGGTCTAAGCCCATCTGGCGGTTCTGAACCAGATCTGGCAAGGCCTTAGTATGCTTTTTATAATCAGCGGCAGCCACTGGGCGCCTTTCAATATTGCCAGCGAGGAACACATCCTGCGCACTTACTCCGAGGATGTATTCCTGCTCTACCGCAATCAGCCCTCCATCATCGTGGGGCGGCATCAGAACACGCTGGCGGAGATCAATCTGGATTACGTGCGCCAGCATTCCATTCCGGTGGTGCGCCGTTTGACCGGGGGAGGAACGGTCTTCCATGATCTGGGCAATCTCAACTATTGCTTCATCGTGCAGGATGATAAGGAGGATTCGCTCAGCTTTGCGCGGTTCACGGCGCCGGTGCTATCCGCTCTGCGCGAACTGGGAGTGGACGCGAGGCTTGAAGGACGCAACGATCTAACCATCAACGGGGCAAAGTTTTCCGGCAACGCCAAAGCCTTGCATTATGGCAAGATACATCAGCACGGAACCATCCTCTTTGCCTCGCGGATAGCCGATCTTTCCCAGGCTTTGCGGGTGAATCCGCTCAAGTTTCAGGACAAAGCCGTGAAATCGGTCGCGTCACGGGTGACCAACGTATCATCCCACCTTGCCCATCCTCTTTCTTTGGAAGATTTTATCCTGTTGATCAGCAAGCACGTGCGCCAGATGTACCCCGATGCCCGCGAGCACAGCTTTTCCGAAGAGGAGAACCAGGCCATCCGGGAACTGGTGCAAAGCAAGTATGACACTTGGGATTGGAACTATGGGCATTCCCCTGCCTACAATCACGTGAAAGCGGTGCGCTGCGCCGCTGGGACGATCGAGTTTCACACCGACGTGCATGGGGGGAGGATCACCGGCCTGCGCGTGTATGGCGACTTTTTCAGTGACCGCGATCCCCGGGAGCTCGAACAGGCTCTGATTGGTTTGCCCCATCGGCGTGATGATCTGCTTAAAGTGTTGCAGGATATACCATTGCGCGATTATCTGGGGCCGGTCACTGCCGGGGAGGTGCTCTCGGGCTTAATCTGATAGGTTTTCTCATGCTTTGTGCAAGGGCTGTGAGCAAACTGCGCGAAAGGAAAAAAGTGCTTGACCAATATAGCCTTGCATTTTTAGAGTGGTAAATCTAAAGTATGGAGCTTAGATGAATATACATTTTCGCGACGTTCAAGCCGGAAGCGTGGAAGCGCGGGCGATTGTGGAAATTGCCGAAGGTGTTTTTTTGAACGAGATCACCATCCTGAATATCGATGGGGAGATTGTGGTGGAGTTTCCCAAAAAAAGCTTTATAGGAAAGTCCAAACGCACATTCTACATCGATATTATTACATTTGAGGATAACGACAAACGTATTGTTTGGGAATTGGAGATCAAATCCGCCTACCGGGAATGGCGCAAGAACAATAAAAAAGTTTTAGTATATGAACAAAAATAAAGAAACTGGAGGATCAAAATGATCAAAGACCTACAAGACGTTCTCTCCACTAACATCAAGGGAATGCGGCGCTCCGCCATCCGTGAGTTGCTCAAGTATCTGGGCCAGCCTGGCCTGATCTCGTTTTCGGGTGGCTTCCCAGCCCCGTCAACCTTTCCCATCGAGGAACTGAAAGGCATCATCAGCGAAGTGATGGACAAAGAGGCAGCCCTGGCTCTGCAGTATGGCACCACCGAAGGTGACAACCTGCTGCGCACCCTGTTGGTCGAGCGCTACAAAAAAGCCGGCATCGACATGGGCCTCGAAAACATAATCATAACCACTGCCTCTCAACAGGCTTTGGACCTGATCGCCAAGATGTTTATCGATCGCGGAGACACAGTGGTCGTGGGCCTGCCCTCCTATCTGGGCGGACTGAGCGCGTTCAATTCCTACGGAGCGGACATGATCGGCATTCCGATGGACGATGAGGGCGAAAAACCCGACGTCATGGAAGCCGAGATTAAAAAAGCCATTGCCCGCGGCAAGAAACCCAAATTCATCTATGTGATTCCGGATTTCCAGAATCCCGCCGGCATGACCATGAGCACCAAGCGCCGCAAGGAAGTCATTGAAATCGCCCACAAATACGACATCCTGATCCTCGAAGACAGCCCCTACCGCGAGCTGCGCTACGTGGGCGAAACTCAACCCACAATCTATGAATTGGACGGAACCGGCCATGTGATTCTGCTGGGCACCTTCTCCAAGATTTTCTGCCCCGGTTTCCGCATTGGCTGGGTCGCCGGACATCCCGACGTTCTGGACAAGATCGTGGTCGGCAAGCAAGCCACCGACCTCTGCACCCCTCCTTTCACCCAGCGCATCGCCGCCCGCTACATCGAGAAAGGCTACCTCGATCCCAAGATCAAGCAGATCTGCAAGATGTACCAGTCCAAGCAAAAGGTCATGCTGGATTCCCTGCAGGAGTTCATGCCGGAAGAATTCACCTGGATCAAACCCGAGGGCGGACTCTTCCTGATGGCTTACGGGCCTGAATGGATGGACACCAACGCGCTGTTGCTCGACTGCATCAAGGAAGCGAACGTGGCTTATGTGGCTGGAACTTCCTTCTTCTGCGACAGAAAAGGCCACAACACCATGCGCTTGAACTTCTCCTACGAAACCGAAGAGCAGAACCGCGAAGGCTGCCGCAGACTGGGCGACTTCTTTAAGAAGGTCATCGCCAAGAGGTCCTGAACCCGGAAACAACATGTCGAAAACAATAATAAATAGAACCTGGAGGAACTATGCCTAAAAAAGTCGAAAGAGACCGCATGGGCATGATCATCAGGGAGGAAGACGCTCCGGAAAAGATGGAGGTGGAACTCACCGAAGTCAAGGCTCCCGGAGATGACGATTCCCCTGTGCTTATCTATTACAACTGGTGCAAGAAATGTGGCATCTGCGTAGCATTTTGCCCCACAGGCTGCCTGGGCCGCAAGGCCGACGGCTCCCCCTATGTGGCTGCTCCGGAAAAGTGCATCCATTGCGAAACCTGCGACAGGCTTTGTCCGGACTTTGCCATCACCGGCGCCAAAGACCGTTAGGAGATCATTATGCAGAAAAAAACCAAAACCACGAAAACAGCTCCTAAGCCCACAAAGCCGACAGCGGAAAAACCCGATAGCAAACTGGGTGAACTGCAAACCACGCGGGAGCGCAAGACCGTATTGATGCAAGGCAACGAAGCGGTCGCCTATGGCGCTCTGGATGCCGGTTGCGACTTCTTTGCCGGATACCCGATCACTCCCTCGACAGAGATAGCCGAGATCCTCGCGCTGGAACTTCCCAAGCGCGGCGGGGTCTTTGTGCAGATGGAAGACGAAATAGCCAGCATCTGCGCCATCACAGGCGCGTCCCTTGCCGGCGCGAAGTCTCTCACTGCCACCTCCGGTCCCGGCTTTTCCCTGATGCAGGAAGGCATCGGCTTTGCCAGGATCACCGAAACCCCCTGCGTGGTGGTGAACGTGCAACGCGTGGGCCCCTCCACGGGCATGCCCACCAGCTGCGCTCAGGGCGAGATCCAGCAATCCCGTTGGGGCAGCCATGGCGACAGCCCTGCCATCGTACTCTATCCAGACAGCGTGAAGGAATGCTATGAACTGACAATCCGCGCCGTCAACCTCGCCGAAAAATACCGCACCTGCGTCATCCTGCTTTTGGATGAGGTGCTGGGACACATGCGCGAGGCAGTCAGCCTGCCCGACATGGCCAACGTGCGCGTCATTTCCCGCATCAAACCGACCGTTCCTCCCCATTGGTACAAACACTACGACAAAAACCAGAAATATCTCTCCCCGCTCGCCAGTTACGGTGAGGGATACCGGTTCCATGTGACCGGCCTCACCCACGACCAACTGGGATTTCCTACTAATAAGGTGACCGAAGCGGCGGAGATGATGGATCGCCTGCGTAAGAAGATCACCTATAATATTCGCGATCTGGTTCAGATCGAAAGCTATCAGATGGAAGACGCCAAGATCGCCATCTTCGCCGCCGGAATAGTTGCCCGCGCCGCCAAGGCAGCTGTGGCGATGGCCCGGCTCGAAGGCATCCCCGTGGGCTTGTTGCGTCCCCTCACAATCTGGCCTTTCCCCGATGAAGCGGTGCGCAAGATGCTGCGCGACGTGGACATCGTGGTGGTGCCAGAACTCAACCAGGGACAATTGGTGCGTGAAATCCAACGCCTGGTGAAGGACAGAAGCGACAGCAAGCTGATCAAGATCCAGCGCGTTAACGGACAACTGATCTCACCCCAGGACATCCTGAGTACAATGAAGGAGGGAATGTAATCATGGCCAATATTCCACAACGCATTATCCATGAATGGCTGCGCCACGACAAGAAATTCCCCCACGTGTGGTGCGCCGGTTGCTCCAATGGCATCGTGCTGGGCTCGATCATCCGCGCCCTGGCGGGAATGAATATCGACCGCGACGACATCGTGATGGTCTCTGGCATTGGCTGCTCCTCACGCATGCCCGTGTATGTGGATTTCAATACACTGCATACCCTGCATGGACGCTCCATCGCCTATGCCACTGGCATCAAGATGCACAAACCGCACCTCAAGGTGATCGTCGTTACAGGTGATGGCGATTGCACCGCGATCGGCGGCAACCACATGATCCACGCCGCCCGCCGCAATATCGACCTCACCGTGATCCTGATCAACAACAGCATCTACGGCATGACCGGCGGCCAGGCCTCTCCCACCACCCCGCACGAGGCTATCGCCACCACAGCCCCCTATGGCAACATCGAGCCAGACTTCAACGTCTGCGACCTGGCCATGGGAGCGGGAGCTTCCTTCGTAGCCCGCACCACCGCCTTCCATACTGTGGAGGTGCAGAACATAGTGAGGGAAGCGATTGACCATCCGGGATTCGCCCTCATCGAAGTGATCAGCGCCTGCCCGGTTATCTATGGCAGGCTCAATAAAAAAGGCGGACCGCCCCAGATGCTGAAAGACATGCGGGACAACTCGGTGCCCCTTTCCGCGGCGGAAAAACTGCCCCCCGAAAAACTGGAGGGCAAGATCATCCGCGGAGTGCTGCGCAAGGAGATCAAACCCGAATTCTGCGCCAGTTATGCCGATTTGGTCAAACGCGTGCAGGAGATGGGAGGTGAGAAATGACGAACTATGAGATTCGCCTTTCAGGAAGCGGCGGACAGGGCTTGATCCTGGCAGGGATCATCCTCGGACGCGCCGCTGTGCTCGACAAACGCAGGGTTACCCAAACCCAGAGCTACGGCCCCGAATCACGCGGGGGGTCTTCCCGCGCGGATGTCATCATCAGCGACCAGGAAATCTACTTTCCTGAAGCCACGAGCTTCGACTGCCTGCTGGCCCTCACCCAGGAAGCTTGCGACAAATATCTCTTTGACCTGCGGGAAAACGGGATTCTGATCATCGACACCACCTTTGTGAAGAATCTGGCCCTGGCAGCGGAAAACACCTACGAGCTGCCCTTCACGGAAATAGCCATCGAGAAGCTGGGAAGCCCTATCAGCACCAACATCCTCTCCCTGGCTTTTCTGGTCAAGGTCACCGGAATCGTCAAAGAAAGCTCTCTCAAGCAATCCATCTCCGAATCGGTGAAACCAGCCTTTGTGGACCTCAACCTCAAAGCCATGAAGCTGGGCTTCGAGCTGGCAGCCAAGTATAAGAAATAGGAGACCCGCCCATGATCAAACGCGTTTCCCACATAGGCATCGCGGTCAAAGACCTGGACAAAGGGATCGAGTTTTACCAAAAGCTCGGCCTGGAGCTCGAGGGAACCGAAGAAGTGCCTTCCCAAAAGGTGAAGGTTGCCTTCTTCCCCTGCGGTGACACCCGCATCGAGCTGCTGGCGCCCACCTCCGAAGACAGCCCGGTGGCAAAGTTCATCGAAAAGAAGGGCGAGGGAATTCAACACATCGCCTTTGCGGTGGATGACCTGCCCAAAGCACTGGAAAAAGCAGAGGAAAGCGGAATTACCCTCATCGACAAGGAACCCAGACCGGGAGCCCATAACGCGGATATCGCGTTCCTGCATCCCCGTTCCACCCTGGGGGTTTTGATCGAACTCTGCAAGGAAAACAAACACTAAAGACAGCGGTTCTTACCGCTCTGATAATGGGGTGGCGGACAGTATTGTCTGCCACCCCTTTTTGTTATAGATGCTATATTCAGATTCTAACGGCATGACTTTCTGTTGCTTATGATTGATGGCGTGTGTTTGGCTCTTGTATCCTCACGACTCATTGACCGCCCATTGACGTCCGGCTGATTTCCGTTCCAGCGATTATTCAGCGATCAATTACCCATCAATGAGCGATCAGCACATGAGGCCCAAGCACGGTTTTGTTTGTGCTGATTCTAAAAAGACTGGATCCCGGGGACACGGCATTGTAGTCTGGAGGTGTTTATTTCGGGACTGGCTGGTTGTTTCTAAAAGACTGGATCACAGGTCAAGCAAGCTTGCCCGGGATGACACAGTATATAGCCTGGTTGACTTATTTTGGGGCTCCTTTCCACCATTTCACCTTTCCACCTTTCCACCTTCAAAGATCCTGCAGATCCTGTCGATCCTGTTATCCGCGTTCTATCAACACGTCACCACGACACCACGGCATCACGTGTCCACGACACCACCTCACCACGAAAGTCTCCTTTCCACCTTTCCACGTCCTGATCATAGCACCTATATATATGGGGGGATGGTCCTCATTTGCATCACCCTCCCCGGCCTTAGTCTTCCTTGGGTCAACCTTATAATTTATAAGGATGACCTAAGGATGATGGCATCAGTTCAAGTAGTAGCAAAGGAGGGCGGTATGCAGGAGTTTGAGAAATATACACGCCAAAATGAGCGATTAGAGTATTTGGTATCAGCGGATGATGGCCAGTTTGCCTCGCGCGATGTCGCCATCCATTTCAATCAAGTAGAAATAGACTCCCGAAGAAACGTTAACGCCGTCTCTGTTTTTGAGGTTCCACATCCATTTGCTGTTGCCCTGAAGGGGGTCGAAGGGTCCGATGTCGCCGGAGTAAACAAGGTTTCCGCTGGTGCTGAAGATCTTGATGCGTCCTTTTTTGTGGGGCGGGAAGTTGGCAAAATAGCAGTAGGGGTTATCTTTTGCCAGCACCGGATTGGGAAAGACGACCACGGATTCCAGGTTTTTGGTGTTGATCAGGCTGAAGCGCGCTACGTTATACTGGGGGGAGATCACGTTTCCTGCCAGATCACGTATGTTGCTGATCCGCAGATAGTAGGCTGAGGTGGAGTATTTTATTGGACTGGCAAGGGTCACCAGCAGTTCGTCGTCGTGGTGGCTCACCGACAGCAGGGAGTTATCGGCGTCGGTGGTGGGGCAGGTCAGATGGAAATTATCCAGCCGTTCCGGATTGGGATTGTCCGGCAACAGCGATTCGCTGAACTTGATCAAAACGGATTTGCCATTGGGCTGAACGGTGGCGGAAAGCACCCTCGGCTGCTCGGTATCCTCAAAGTAGGGGAACTGGCAGCTCAAGGAACTGATCTTTATTCCTGCCAAGCTTTCCAGATTGTTCATCTGCAGGGTAAAATCCTCCCCGATCACAGGCAGGGGCTTGCTGAAGCGCAGGTGTAACCCGGTGTTGCCATTCACTCCGTTCACGGAAGAAGGGTTGTCCATGCCATGGCTGAGGAAAAAGAGGGAGGGATTGAGGTTGGATGATGCCATGGGACAATCGAAAAACACGCGTATCTCGTTGGCGCTGACCATTCCAGAGCGTTCCATTACCAACTGGGGTACCGGGTTGGGGGTGGCGCTGATCCAGGGGGTTGGCACGCTTTCCGGAGGGCTGTAAGCGTTGTTTACAGCGGTGATCCTGTATTGATATGTTTGTCCCTCAGACAGATCCACATCCATATAGCTATCCGAGACAACATTGTCTGCCAGCATGACTACCTGTCCGTCTGGATCCTGACGGTAGAGCCGGAAATAATCCGCATCGCCGGTCAACCAGGTCAGGTGCACAGTGGCGTGATCCATTGGCGTGGCGAGGAAGTTAACCGGACTGGGAGGGCCGGTGTAGGGTTCCTGCCGGTTCCACTGAACGGCTCGGATCGTATCCGGCGCCACCTCGTAATTGGTGAGGAACCAGGGTGAACCGTTGCTGTCGCGCGTGGCAAGGATTCTGTAGGTCTGATAGCTGTTAGCGTGGAAGATTGGCTTGAACTTGTAGTCTATGTATTTGAGAATATAGAGGTTTGGCGCTATGGCCAGGATGATCTCGTCCTTACCGTCGTCGTCCAGGTCCATGGCTTGGATGGCGTTTTGGGAGACCACATCATTGAACATCACGGAGCCCATGCTGCTGTAATAGTTGTTGCCGTTGCTCCTGAAGCCCTCAAAATACCAGAAATTGCGGTTGGGATCCAGCACATCGCGATAGTATCCGCCCACCATAAAGTCCTGAACCCCATTGCCGTCGAAGTCTCCGCTGGTGATGCTGTAGGTATTGGCCACAGGCAAGCGGGTGGACCAGGTCATCTCGTGGAAATTATCATTTCTGATCTCAAACATCATCACGTCGCCATCGGTGTCGGCTGTGAGAATGTCAAGGTAGTTGTCATTGTCAAAATTATTTACAGTGATGGTCGGCACAAAAGTGTTACGCATATTGGTAGGGCTGGTGTTGATCAATTGATTCTTGGGCAAAAAGGTGTTTCCGCTGCGCTTGTAAGCCTGTATTATCCTTTGTTGGGCCAGGTCTTTGACCAATAGTACGTCTTGGATGCCATCCCCGGAGTAGTCGGCAATGGTGCCTCCTGTCACGGATGCTTCCTCCCAGAGGGGCAGGTTTGGATACTGGCTCGAGCCATGGCTTTCCAGGATCACAGCGGTGTCTCCCCTCAACATCAGGATTTCCTGTCCGGAATTGTTGGTGTCGCCCGCGCCCAACAGCCAGAAGCTGTCGTTGAACGAGTGGCTCACCACGTGCCCGCCCGGTTGGGGCTGATAAGCCAAAACGTTGCCGTAGCCGCTGGCGGGGAGATCCATTGCCAGATACTCTGGCAGGCCATCCGAATTGTAATCGAAGGTATAATTCAAGGGCACGCGGGGATTTCCCACTTCCTCCCATTCGAATCCGTACACAGGAATAGATTCGTAGGTGATGGTGGTAAAGTTGTTGATCAGACCGGAATGCAGGCTGAGGTTGCTGTTGTTGGTTGCCTTGTATTCAATGCCGATCGGCCCTTCGGGAATTGTGGGTGGGAGAGACCAGACGTGCAGAGTGTCCAGTTTGGTGCTGTAACAACGGTGCAGACTGGAATCGGAGGCATGCACCAGTAGTTCGCTGATGACCGGTTCATCGAAGACCGCCGAGACGTAATAACGCAGGTTTTGTCTGTCGTAGCGCTTGAAAGACTGGAGCGAGCCCTCTTTGAGCTGCGGGATGGTGGTGTCGTAGGTAAGATTTCGGAAATATTGGTATTTACCGCCGCCGCGTTTGTGGTATTCGATGCGCAGTTTGTATTCTCCCTCTGGGAAGCCTTCGGGAATGTAAAAGTAGGCCAGAGAATCGTTGATCACCTGGTTGGTGTGATACACCGGGTAGTTGGTGTGTTCGCTTACGTCGTACCAATCCAATTGAGTGGGATTCTTGGCGCTTGAGTACATCACCGTGTAGCGGAAGAGATCGCTGCCGCAGACAGTTCCATCTATCCTGGTGCTGCCGGTCAGGCCGAAATGCTCGGTTGGATTGTCGATGTAAACCAAGGGGGGGCTGGCATTTTCGAGCAGCTTCTGGATGTTCAGCAGGCCGTGGCCATATTTGATATCGACGCCGGCGGGGCCCAGATCATCGGTGGCAGAGAGAATACGGGCTCTCACCTCAGCCGGGCTCAGGTCAGGATGCAGGGAAAGCAGCAACGCGGCCGCTCCGGCCACGAAGGGGGATGACATGGAGGTTCCGCTCTGTTCGTAATACAGCTGGTCAGGTTCCAAGCGATAGGTACTGAGCACCAAATCTCCCGGGGCAACCAACTCCATATCCGCTCCATAGCTGGAGAAACCGGAGAGGTTGAGGCTGCGGTTCACCGATCCCACGGCAATCACAGTGGATAACTTGGCCGGATAACTGAGATAGGGGCCGGGGTCGTTTCCCGCCGACGCGACGAGGGTGACGCCTTTGTCGTAGGCATAGGCGCAGGCATCGCCGATGATGGGTGAATAGGCTGGATCGCCCCAGCTCATATTGATTACGTGGCAGCCGTTATCGGCGGCATACACGATGGCGGAAGCGGCGTCGTCATCCTGCAAGGTGCCCTGTCCGCTGGTGGTTCTGAATCCTGCCCGGATCGGCATAAGGCTCACGTTCCAAGCCACGCCCGCAATGCCGATGCCATTGTTGCCGACCGCTCCAATAATGCCAGCCACGTGGGTGCCATGGAAGTTCTCGTCTGTCACGTCGTTGTCGGGTTCAAGATAGTCGCCGATGGCAATATCGGCAAACTCCGGGGCATCGGTGAAGTCCCAGCCGTGAACATCGTCTATATAGCCGTTTTGGTCGTTGTCTATGCCGTCTCCCGGAATCTCGCCCGGGTTTACCCAGATGTTGGCAGCCAGGTCGGGATGTTCGATCAGGCAGCCGGAATCAACCACTCCCACCACCACCATTTTGCTGCCGGTAGCATAGTTCCAGGCTTGGGCGCTGGATATGACATCATGGAATTGCAGGTGATAGAGGGGGTCATTGGGTGTCACGTGCAGCTTTCTGAGATAATTTGGCTGCACATATTCGATTCCGGGAAAGCTGAGTTTGCCGTTGATCAAGGCATCCCAGTCCGGTTCGTTTGTTACCGTTGCCAAAAAGTATTGGGGTGTGTGCATTGCCTTGATGGGGCGCAGGTTGTGAGCGTCGAGCTGGTTCAGGTAGCTGTCGAAGGCAGTCAGTCCGGTGCGGTCCGATTTCACTTCCATAGGCAGTGAGGTTTTAAAGATAATCTGGCCGGGAGTCATGATTGTAGCGACAGCCGGTGCAGCGATCAGGAGCAGAAGCAACAGGAGCAGACAGCAATGTTTCATATTTTCAACCGGTTAAAAATTGTAGGATAGTCCCACGGAGTGGACGTCGTTGAGTCTGTCGGAAAACATTGCCCAGCCGTAATCCACGCCGATATTCTTCCAACGCAGTCCAAAACCGGCGCAGAGGTCTTCCGCGTCATGATTGATCTTATAGCCCAGGCGCAGCAGCACCATTTGATCGAAAAAGCCCAATTCCGTGCTTACGCTTGCCTTCCAGTTTTCGTTCACGGCCTTGAATCCGCCAGCTTCCAGCATGATGTCGTAGCGTTTAAATCTGAAACTATGACCCAGGTCCAGCTCAAAGCTGGGGGAAAACTTGGTCTTGACCTCATTCATGGCAGTGGACAGACCCAGATTGCGCGCGGAGGCGGAGAGGCTGGTGTTCTTGAGGGGGGGCAGCCAGGTGAGCCCCAAATCGGTGTGTACTCCCAGGCTGGAGTCAGAATTCAGCTTCTCATAGACCACACCCGCATTCGCGCCCACATACAAACTTGGAACGATTCTCACCGCGTAGTTGGCCATCAGATCCAAATCCAGGGGAGAATAGGTGCCGATGATTGCTCCGGCGTCGTCCCTGTTTTCCAGATTGCCATAGTCCAAGACCCGCATTGCCAGCCCTAAATGCTGCTTGCGGGTGGAATAGGAGTAGTAGAGGTTGTTGTAGTTTGTGTCCGCCAACCAGGCTGTGTAGCTGAAACCCAGGCTGCGATGGGCGTTCAATGCCCCGCTTGCGGGTTGGTGGATGAATGACGCCAACGCGTTGGGTGAGTGTATTCCCCGTCCCGCCAGGGCTAATGCCACTGGATTGGTGCTCACGTCCAGGAACTGGTAGCCATATTGGCCCGCGTTGTCTGGTATTCCAGCGCCGAGGGAGACAATTCCCAACAGGCAGATACTGACGATCAAAGATAATCTATACACGCTAAAACTCCTTACTTCTCGATGGCAAATTTGATCCGGCGGGTGTCCAGGCCGGCTGAGACCACGGCGATATAAACACCGGATGCCAGCTTCTGGGGCGAAATATCCAGGGGGCCGCTGTTGGCAAGATAGGCTCTGCCTTCCCGCTTTTCCTGATGCACCAGATTTCCTGAGATGTCGTAAATCCTCACGGTGATCTGGGCATCGCGGCTGGTCATCGCGTTAAGCGACAGGACGCCGCTTCCCGTTTCGTTTGCATATAGTTTCTTATAGGGATTGGGATAGATATAGACCTGCCCATCCACAAACACATTGCTGGTCTTGAACTGGTTAACAAGGCCAGTGTTATCGATGCTTGCTGTGCGTGAGAGATTTGCCCAGGCATGCAGCCACTTGCCCTCGAGAGCCTCTTCCTGCAGGTTGGGCAGCGGAGCGCGGAAGATCGTTCCATTGTCCGCGGCGACCCAGGCATAGGCAGTTCCCGAGTTGTCCCTGCCCAATACGGGCAGGTTGCGGCTGGAATATCTGAACGAGGATGGGAAACCCCGCTTGACCTTAAAGTCATGTTCCCAGATCAGCAGGCGGTTGTGAGAGAAATTGCCTATGATCTCATTTTTACCGTCTCCATCCAAGTCCACCGCATAAACTCCCGCGGAAAACGCCAGGCTGTCCGAAGCCGCCATCTCCAGTTGCGCGGGGCTCATTCTGACGCCTGAATAATCTATCACGGCAAAACCGGAATCCGAGCTTATTAACAAATCCAGGCTGCCGTTACCATCCCAGTCCGCGATGCTCAATGGGGCGGTGCTGTGCAAGTCGTGCACATAGGGGAATCCCTCCACCGGAGCCAGATTCTCATCGAAGAGATAGACCGAATTGGCGAACTGGACGATCAACTCCCCGCTTCGACTGGCTGGCAGGATGGGGGCTTTGAATACCCCCACCAAAACGGAGTCAGGCGGGATGCCCAGCGGAGTGTCTTTTAGATCGCCATTGGTGGTGTTGTATTTCCACAGTTGATAAAAGTTGTTTTGCTGGGCTGTGGTGATGTATAGCTGGTTACGGAACAGCACCATGTTTGCCACGATGGGAGCGTCAAAATCCGCGACTACCTGGGCTTCACTGGGATCGTTCTTATCCAGAGCCACCAGGCAACCCTCGCCGTCGCTTCCGTTAAAGGGCAGATAGAGTTTGTCGCCGCCGTCCACGGGGTGGCTGGCCCAGCTGCGGGTCATATCGGTATAGATGTATTGGCTGCCGTCCTTATCCAGCCTGCAAAGCCGGGTCAGATTATCCCTTTGGAGCGGCAGATAGAGATCCTGTCCATCCCAGATGTAGTCTGCCGCCAGGTCCAGCGGGAGTTGCAAGGGGAAACCGGGAAGCTGCTTGTAGCCTGACAGCTGGCTGTCGTAAGTCCAGGCAAAGACCTGTCCGTCGGGCAGGGGATAGATCAGATCCTTTCCGGGTTCCGTGTCAAACTCGACCAGGCAGGCTCCAAAAGGATTGGGGCCACTATAGCCTGTCGACAAATTCCAGCCGAATCTGATCGAGAAGGACATCTGATTGCCGCTGGCGCCGATATCGTAAATCTCCAGGGGAATTCCGCCATAATAGCTGGCAGCCGTGGGCAGGGAGGTAAGGCCGTTGTGGGAGGCTTCGCCAAAGTAGTCGTTGTTGCCCGCCCTGAAAGCGTCGTAGGGCCCACCATACATATAGGTATGGATCACGGAGCTGTCCAGGTTTTGAAAGCCATCCGCCTCTTCCAGATCGACTCCTTTGTGGGAGGCATCCGCGTTCACCGTATTCATGTCGAAATTGGGGACAAAATTGTTGGCGATCACGTTTTCATCGATATGCCAGATCAGGATGCCCGATCCATCGACGGGCATGGGATGGCCGGGAGGGATGGGGCCGCCAAGGCCGGGCAGCATAAAATCCCACTCGCTGTCGCGATATCGGTTTTTCATGAAATTGAAGAAGGGGATCAGCGATTCGTCTTCCGGAGTATTGGGATTGTCTGGATAGTAGTCCTGTTCCCCGTGGGGCAGCAGGGTGAAGGAATAGCTGGGCTGATTGGTGATGGGATCGACGCTGCCGTCGGGGTTTTGCTGACGGTTTTCCAGCAAAAAATATTCAGTGGCGGATATGGGTACCTTATAGACCCGGTTAGCCAAAGGCGAGTGATTCAGAAAGTAGTCGATCTGCAGGTCGGCGGCGTCTTCCGTGACCGTAATAGGATTTTCCCAGCCCAGGTGGGTTCTGCCCCAGGCACCGATCTGGGCTGGCACATAACCGCTGGCGTTCCAAACGCCTGTGCCCATCAGATCCCAGTTGCCCACGCCTTGCGACGCGCCGTTGCCGGAGTAGTTGTCATAGAGGGTTGGCAGCCCCAGCATGTGCCCCACCTGCTGGGCGAGCACGCCGTACATGCTGAAAAGATAGTTGGGGGCGTTATCTTCGCCTTCGCCGGGGAAGTAATCCTGAAATTCACTCTCCGGAGCGATGCCCATGCTGGACACAAAAACCCCATCGTCAGTGGGGATACCGGCATAACTGTCATTTTCCGGATCCAGATAGTATTGGAGGCGTTTACGGGTGAGATAGGTTGACCAGATGTTTTCAGTGCGGGATTTATTCAGATCCGACTCCTGCCCCGGCCCCGCGTGAAAGACAATGATCCCGCCATACTGGCTGAAGTCCACCACCGGATCCACCATCTGGATTAGGGTTTGGGCAAACTCCCCCCGTTTGACGTCGGTGGTGTCCGGGCTGTCCTCGCCGTAGTAAGCCATGGTTTTAGGCAGGGTGATGACATCCGGATGGAGATGGTATTGCAGCAGATAATTGCCGTGTGAGGCATCCAGGAAGAAGTCGCTCACATGCACCATCCAGCGGTCGAAGAAGTTATAATCGTGGGGAAGATAATCGGGATACTCAGCCGTTTGCTGAAACTGGCGGTCGCTAAACTGTACTCTGAGTACAAGAAAGTTGTTGGGTAAGTTCCTGGTGGGCAGCAAGCTGCCGGTGGACGTGCGGGAAGGAGGGTCCAGCAGCGTGGCTTGATAACCGGGCGGTAAACTTTCACACAAAGGGTGCGGAGGCACCATCGCGGCCAGCAATCCCACAAAGCCGGCCAGGATTATCAGGCATAGAATCGCTTTCGTTTGAGAAGGCATTCAGGTCTCCCTGGTATCGTAATATTTGATAAAGATACTAATCAACCCGGCGCTGCTCTTTGGCATACCCGCCATCATAAAAGCCATTAATAAAGTCCGGCGGCTCATGTCAACAAAAAAAAACCCGTCTCAGTCTTCGGATATCAAGCAGTGAGACGGGCAAGAGCGAAAATATAATACCTAAACAGGTCTGCTATAAAGACTTTCCTGCCAGGAAATCCGCTTCGTTGCACTTGCAGATCGTGGCAAACTCATATTTGGGAGTCCAGCCGGCTGAGCCTTTTCTGCGGTTGAGTATCGCTTTGATCCTTTTTATTTCGGTGTTGCACACCGGGCATATCACTTTACCTTCGGTAGAAGTATCGTGGGCCACCTTGGCGGTGAAAGATTTGACTTTTCCCATTGTTTCCTCTTTATGGTCCGGTTGTTCGGACTTTTCTTATTTAATTAGCTCGTTCTATGTATTCGCCGGAACGGGTGTCGATCTTGACCTTGTCGCCCACTTCCACAAAGAAGGGGACGGTCAGGCGCAGGCCGGTTTCGGTGAACGCGTTTTTACCGCCGCCGGAGGCGGTGTTGCCTTTGACGTTGGGTTCGCATTCCGTGATGGTCTGCACCACTGTGACCGGCAGTTCCAAACCCATGATCTCGCCGTCGGGGGCAAACATCACGGTCACTTCCATGTTTTCAAGCATCAGCTTGTCGTTATCGCCGATTGTGGCGGCATCCACATGCGTCTGCTCGTAAGTTTCGGTGTCCATCAAGATATAGAAGGCTCCGTCGTGGTAGAGATACTCCATCTTTCTGCGTTCCACACGCACTTCGTTGAAAGTGTCGCTCTCGCGGAAGGTGTTTTCCAACACTCTGCCGCTACGCACGTTCTTGAGCTTGGTGCGCATAAAGGCGGGGCCTTTACCGGGTTTAACATGCAAAAACTCAACCACCTCATAGAGGTCGTCGCGCCATTCAATAATCATGCCGTTTCTGATATCAGACATCGAAGCCATATCTTTATTCCTTGGATATTTATCTTGAATTAGCCATAAATTCTCAGCAGGGGTTTTTGGCAAGAAATTTCTTTGTCCTTTCCCTCCAGCCTGCCGGCAAAGACTTGCGCGATTCCCGCATCCGGCATATACTATATGCTGTGGCAGCCTGCCATGAACCCGGTACAGGATTCTGCCTTGGGCCTCATATCCAACCCAGCTTCCGCCATTGGTCAACCTGGGGTCAACCTTAACTTTTAAAAGGATGACCTAAGGAAGATAGGTTAACCTGTTGATGCCCAAAATGATAGGGATATGGTAAAGGGCAGGGTGGGGTAGAGCAGGGGCAGACAGAGAGAATGGCCAACTGCATGTCATGCAAGCTGATATACAGATAAGCTCCTCAAAATGCCTTTCCGGGGAAGCGGGCAAGAAAAAACCCCGCGTTGCGCGGGGTTTATGATAATTTACCGAGAGGCTTACTCGCCGATGATATCTTCGGGGATCCTGCCCTGCAGGGAATCCAGCATGAACTGCGCGGATTCGTTCAATTCGCCGCTGGGATACTTTTTGAGAAAATCGCCAAAGAGTTGGATGGCGCGGGCTTCGTCTTTAAGTTCTTCCGCTACGGTAAAGGCTTTCATGAAGGAGGCGCGATAGTCGTCTGCGCCGTTGGCGTAATTGGCTATGATCTGATCATAGTAAGTGATGGAATCTCTGAAGTTACGTTGCCGTGCCGCGTTGTCTGCCAGATTGAAGAGCTCTTCCGCGGAGAGTTCCAGCTTGACACGTTCCGGATATTTGACCATATTGAATTCCGTGAACAGTTGCTGCGTAACCTCTTCCTGGCGGGCTGCCTCGCGTTCCCTTTTCAGGGTGCCATAGATGCGGGGTTCGATATCGGTGAAGCTTTGCGCCAGTGGCGGTGTTTCCTTCAAGATCCTGAAGAACACGATATCTCCCCGGGAAGTTTTGAATACCGGACTGACCCAGCCTATGGGATTTTCCCAGACCATGTTGTTAAAGTCCTTGTCGGGTCCTATGCCGGTGATGATACCATTATGATAGATGTTGTCCAGCAAAGCCAGCTTGGGTTTTTCCGATTTCTTTTCGATCAGTTCGTTGATGGCTTTCTCGTTGTTTTTCTTTACATATTTATTGTAAGACTTAAGTGCTTTTTTGGCGTCTTTTTCGTTCTTAAACCACAACACCTGGATGGAGCGGTTGGCCGGGGTGGTAAAGTCGTCCAGATGCTCGTCATAATAAGCCCTGGCATCCTCGGAAGAAACCTGCAGGGAATCTGAGACCAGTTTGCGGAAAGTGGTGTTCAGGATATAATAGCGTTTCATCTGCTGGAAGTCATCGTTGTCCTGCAGATACTTGGTATAGTTTTGGGCTTTGGCTTCGGTGGTGAGCAGACGGCGCACCAGTTCCTGATTCACCAGTTGCTTGGGCCCCTCGCCCTTGGTGATGAACATCTGTTCCTGGGGAGAGAGTTTTTTGAAGCTGGCCAGGACATCGGCAATCGTTATATTTAGTTGGGGATCGGGAGATGAAACCAGGATCTGGCTTTCGATATCGGCATTTTTATCCATGGCTCCCAAGTCGATCTGGTTGACCAGGGTGCTGTCGGTAACCACTTTGTATTTAAGTTTAAGGTTGTCGGTCAGATCGTCCAGCATGCGGGATTCCACGCCGGGGCGGGTGCGATGTTCAAGTTCCGGTAACACTTCCTGAAAGGATTTTTGCCTGCCGGGCACGTGATCCTGTTTGGTAAAGACGTGCCAGCCGGTGCCTGTCTGGATCGGGCCGTGGAAGCTGGTAGTGTCGGTAACAGCCTCGGAGATGAGTTGTTCCAGCTCAAGATCGTTGCCGACCCCGGGGATGTTCCCGTTAAGGCGGATATTCTTGATCACGCCCTTGAGTCCTTTGGCGTAGGTGTTGGTATTGTATTTATCCGATACCGTAGCGAAAGGCGTTCCGTCTTTCAGCTCTTTAAGCGCTTTTTGAGCGGAGGCTTCGTCAGCCGCCTGAATGTATTTAATGGTAAGATTGGGATAAAGGTAGAAAGCCTGTTTGTTGTCATCGTAATACTTCTGTTTGTCGGCTTCGGTGATCACCAGCAGGTCGCTGATGTTTCTTTTGTAGAATTCCTGCAGCAAAAACTGATCGGCGCCGGCTTCGATTTTCTGCACGACTTCCGGGTCTTTATCCATCTCCAGTTGCAAGGCTTTCTGCATAAAGGCGGCTTCCACCGCCATGATGTCCAGCACCTGGATCTGCCCTTCGACAGTCTTGTATCTGCCCTGAGCATTGGGAGGGAGTTTGGAGATTTTGGTGTCAAGTTCCTCCCGGGTGATCATTCCGCCGTCGTATTCAGCCAGGACGTCATCGGAGTTGATCAGGTTTGCTGTGGTAACTTTTGTGGGTTGGGTTTCCGCGGCAAAGCATAACGTCAGGCTCAACAAAGCTGTGAGCAATATCGGCAGCTGTTTGGATCGGGTCATTATATACTCCTTACAAATATGCGTTTTTAGACAAACACAAAAAAAAGAGTGGACAGCTACGCGTCAAGGATTTTTATTGGTATATACAGGTAGCAACAATTTGCCCTGGATTTGGCACATATCGTGCTTTACATTAATGATAATGAGAAATACATTCCGTTAGGAGGAAGACAAATGCTCAGTATACTGAAAAAACAAAAGGGATTTACCCTGATCGAGATTCTGGTGGTGGTGATCATCGTCGCCATCCTGGCAGCCCTGGCTGTTCCCCGCTATCTCCGTTATGTGGAAAAATCCCGTTCAACCGAAGCTCAAACCGCCATCAGCGCGATCCGCAAAACCTATGACGTGTATATGCAAACCAATGGCAGCACCGCTGATTTTACCATCGAAAGAGCGATGAAAGAAACCAAGCTTGGTGAAAGCACTGTCAAAAACTGGAAATTCGACGTTACCGGCAACCCGCCCAAAAAGTTCATTGCCACATCCACCGAAGACTTCCCCGGCGGAGCAGACAAACAGGTGTGGTATGACGTAGATGAAGCAAAATTCCATGGCTACGGAGTTGACCAGTGGACCGATCCGAACACCGGAGGTCTGGAAACTGACTCTGAATAACCAGGAGAGTTAAAGTTGACTATCCACGAATTATTGCGCTTTACCGCAGAAGCGGGAGCGTCTGACCTGCATATCGCCGCGGGCGCGCACCCCATGGTGCGCGTCAACGGCAAAATGAAGCGGCTGAACCTGCCGATCCTCTCGGTTGAAGAGGTGGAAAATCTGGTCTTTGGAGTGATGAACGAAGTGCAACAAACCATGTTCAAGGAAAATCTGGAGATCGACTTTTCCACCAAGCTCAGCAATGATGTACGCTTTCGTGTCAACGCGTTTCACCAGATCAACGGCATTTCCGCGGCCTTCCGCGTGATCCCCAACGAGATCAAAAGCTATGAAGAGCTGCATTTGCCGGATATCCTGAAGCGCCTCACCCAGAAAGAAAAAGGGCTGATTCTGGTCACCGGTCCCACGGGTAGCGGCAAATCCACCACCCTGGCCACCATGATCGACTCGATCAACGACAACAGAAGCTGTCATATCATCACAATCGAAGACCCCATCGAGTTTGTGCATCGCAGCAAGAACAGCCTGATCAACCAGCGTGAGCTGGGACACGATACCTGGAGCTTCACCGCGGCGCTAAGAAGTGCCCTGCGCGAAGATCCGGACGTGATCCTGGTGGGTGAAATGCGTGACCTGGAGACAGTGTCGCTTGCGTTGACAGCAGCCGAGACCGGACACCTTGTGTTTGCAACCCTGCACACTGGCAGTTGCACCAAATCCATCGACCGTATCATTGACATGTTTCCCAAGGAACAACAGCAACAGGTGCGCTCGATGCTTTCGGAATCTCTGGAGGCAGTGCTTTCCCAGACCCTGCTGCCCACCAAGGACGGCAAAGGCCGGGTTCCCGCCCTGGAGATAATGGTGGCCAACGCCGCGGTGCGCAACCTGATCCGCGAGGAGAAAACATATCAGATACCCTCCATCATTCAGGCCAGCACCAAGGAAGGCATGCAGACCCGCGACCAGTCGCTGTATAACCTGGTGATGAACAATCTGGTGGAACGCACAATCGCCGAGGAATTTGCAGACAATCCAAAGCAATTTGCTTCCGGAGCCGGATTTTCTTGATGCCCGGTTTGGAGAGAAGCATGGACAACAAGGCAAACAGCGGGGCGTTCGAGCTCTTGCGCGCCCAGGGTGGCTTCACCTTGGTGGAAGCCCTGGTGCTCACTCTGGTGATCGTAGTCCTGGTGGTCAGCGTATATATCGGCGTTGTATTTGCCGAGAAGCAACTGCTGGTCAATTATCGTGACAGAGTGGCTACGCTGCTGGTGGCAGGCGAACTGGAGATGGAGTATTACCGCAGTTCGCGCAGGCGGCCGTTCGAGCTTCAACAAGCCAGGGAATATGTCCTGGATGACATCGGTAAATCCGAAACCCTGAAAGGGCGCATGACCATCGAACTGAAGTATGGGGAAGAAAGCTCCAATGAACAGGTGATCAAATATCAGATCCTGGAAGCGACCTTCAGATGGATGGACACCACAACCAAGAAAGAACGCTACATCCGCATGCGTGAAGATTATTTTGCCATATGACGAAAAGAGTTAAACCGATCCCCGGTTTCAGACACCCGGAAAGGGGAATGACACTTGTGGAGGTGATCGTGGTTATGATTATCTCCACCTTGCTGATAATGATTTCCGCCTTGGGGATCGGGCTGTTCTTGCGTAAATACAAAGAACTGAACGCCTGGGCGGAATTGCAAAAAGAAGCTTGGGAATGCCTGAGTACGATCAAGAACGGAGTGCCGGTCGGAACTGGCCTCAATACCGAGTTTATTGGAGTAACCAACGCCCTGCAGCTCAGACTGATGAACACGGCCACCAATTCAGGAACCTACTTGAGGATCACCCCGCCTACTGACCGGGGCTTGGATACATCGGACTATGCTCTGTTCTATCTATACGATGGCGCGGTCCGCTGTTCTTACCTGCACAAGGGTTACCAGCCAGCTACGCCGCTGTATCTTTTCCCCACCAAAAAGAACAAAGACAAGATAGTTGTTGACAAGTTCTTGATTACCAAGATTAACCGGGAGCAGGACTTGCTGGCCATCCAAGTGGAGTTGGAAGGCAGTGTCAAGACTGGAACCAACAGTTTCAGAAAGGTAAAGTTCAAGACCAAGATGGTGAAAAAATGATCAAAGTTCCAGCTCAGGACAAGGAGATGACATGCTGAAGATGTTTAAAAACCCCAATGGAAACATTGCGTTAGCGATGCTGTTGGTGGTATTCGGCGCAATGTCCGGTTTTACACTCAGTAGCCTGGCGATGCGTGACGCGGTCGCTTTCCAGTATGATTTTGAATCTGTGCAAAGCATGATCCTGTTGCGCAGTGAATCTTTTCGCGGCCAGAGAATCGCGCAGAGACTGGGGAATATAATGGTTCCCGTGCGCACCTCTGTGCGCTATGTGCCGGTGACAAACTCAGCCTTAAAAAAGACCTTTGTGATCCAGTCCCAGCTAAGCCGCGGAGGTTTGGTCGCGGTTGACAGTGATGTGGTGATGGGAGACCAGAAACAGATTACCCAGATCCGCTCGCTGGTTAAATCCAAGACAGGAACGGGCCCTTCGGTTTTTTACAGCCCCAAGTTTTCCTTGATCCGTAAGTATGGAGTTTACACGCTGGAGAGTGAAACATTCGCCAAATTCATGTATTTTACCGATACGGACGAATCCACCAATGAAACCCCGGTTTACTTTTACGGCCCTGACCTTATCTATGGCCGGGTACACAGCAACAGCGACATCTGGATCAAGCAGGCGGGCGGTGGCAGCAATGGCGGCTGGCCCACGTTTTATGGCTGGGTTACCACCGCGGGTGAGATCCAGTCATTTTCGGGATCATACTCTGAACAGCAGATTTTCCGAGGGGGGCTTGCTGAAGGATACCCCCATACGATATTCCCGGAACATGCCACCACGCTCAAAACCAACGCCGACCGTGTGGGCCCGAATAATGATCCCAACCTGATCATGATGGTGGTGGTCAATGGCAGCAGCTATTCAGCTTATCTTGGCACAATACAACCACCTGCAGTGGACACCTGCGGTGTGTATAATCCGTTTCCCCCCTACAATCCGAACACCCTTCAATACACAAATAGGTATGCCGTAAGGGACACCATCTGGTCGACCCAACCCTCAGGCACTGCCCACAATAAATCCAAGTGGGTCGATAACAAGCTGTGGCTGATGGGTACATTTGGCACCTACCAGACCTGGGGTTGCGCCGACACTCTCTGGCTGATCGGCGACATCCTGCTGGCGGGCACCCAGCGCGGCGCGAGCCCTCTGAGTAACCCAACGGACGTGGTGGGGCTGGTTTCAGAAAAGTCGATCGTGGTCAAATATGGATACCGCGACCCCATCGACTCCCTGCGCTATCACAGGAACTGCGGGCCTGACAACAATTTCGGTGGGATATGGATCTATGCCGCCATGGCCGCCTTGGGGGACGGACACGGCAATTCGCATGCCGATGGCGTTTTTTCCTTTGAGTATCAGCATCCCCACCCGTCAGTGCCGGACGTGATATTCAACAACCACTTATATACCAGGATAGACTTGCACCGCAGACGTTTCCCGCCCACGGGAGCCAATCCCTGGCCACCCTTGATTGATTTCCCCTGGTACAATCCTCTCTGGCCGGAACGGCGTCCATATCTGGAACGTGGTTTTATCAGCGTTTATGGATCGATATCGCAAAGAAGGCGTGGTTTTGTGCACCGCAGCTACAATGACACCGAGTATCCAAGCCACGGCGTCTGGGATCAGCCGATCGACTTTTGCGGCGGCTCCAGTGCTCCCTATGATGTTGAACAAATTGATCCGGTGCTGGGTTTCCAATTGATCACGCGGCACTTTGATGGCGCCAATGGCACAGGAACCGGTTATAAGAAGAATTACCACTACGACGATAGATTTTATCATACCTCCCCGATAGATTTCCCGGAAGTCAGCCGTTACAACGAAACTCCATATACGGCATTGCACTGGGTGATCAAACGTCCACCGGAGAATCTGTAAGCATCATATTAAATGTCAATAGATAAGAGGAACTATGAAGAAAACAAAAACGTTTAAGTTCAAGGAGTCGGTCGGAATCGACATTGGTACCCACAGCGTGAAAGTGGTGCATCTGAAGAGACTGCACGAAGGATTCAAGCTGTTGAACTATGAGATTCGTCCCACAGTTCCGCAAGGCGTTGAGTATATTCCCAGTGACCTTAGGCCGGATCGCTATGCGCCCGTTTTGGTGGAGATCTTCAAGACCCTGCGCATCAACCCCAAAAAAGTGCAGCATCTGGTAACTTCCGTTGGTGGGGACAATACCAGCATCAAGCAGATCAAGACGATCTTTTTGCCTGATGATGAACTTGAGTCCGCGCTCTTCTTTGAAGCCAAGAAACACATCCCCATCAGCGGTACAGACATGATCCTGGATTATCAGGTGCTGAGCGTGGAAGAGAAGACCAACAACATGAACATCCTGTTGGCGGCAACTTCAAAAGAGTTGCTGAACGAGCACACCAACACCCTGGTGAGCGCCGGTCTTACCCCCAACATCGTGGATATCGATTCCTTGGCAGTGGCCAATAGTTTTGCCCTGAACGCTTTTGTGGAAGAAGGCGTGTATGTGTTACTCAACCTGGGCGCGCACCGGACCAATATGGTCATCTGGGGGCCTGAAGCAAGGTTCTTTGCCCGCGACATCCCCTATGGCGGCTATCATTTCACCCGCGACATCATGCGCAAACGTCAGATGGAATTCGAAGAAGCGGATGAATACAAGCTGAAATGGGGTTTGCTGGACGATCCCAGCATCAGCGAAAGCAAGACGATCAGCATGTTGGATATCTCGGAAAAATCCACCGAAGACGCCATTGTGGAAGAAATCCGCCGTTCTCTGCGGTTTTATGTGAAAGAAGCTGGCACCAGCGATATCCGCAAACTCTATATGATGGGCGGCACCGCCAAGCTGAAAGGTTTGCAGGAGTATATCCAGGAAAAAGTGAGCATTCCCACCGATGTATTTATGCCCTTTATCAATGTGGAAATGCCGGAAAAATTCATGGACAAAAAAGATCCCCAGCTGGCATTGGCTATCGGCCTGGCCATGCGAACGGAATAGGATGTTGTTATGACAAAAGTGTTTTACTTCAAAATCAACCTGAACAAATTCGGCGAAATGAAGCTTCAGGCGGAGCGGGAAAACAAAACTTTCCGCAATGCCGTGATCGCCTACTTGGTTGGTACACTGATCATGTTTGGCGGTTTGTTCTATCTGAATGGTATCCTCAAGAAAAAAGTCGAAAACCGCCGCAAGTTCCTTACGACCACTGAAGCGCAGCTCAAGCAATTTCAAGCCAGTGAAGAGTACCTCTCTATGGTCGATGTGGACCGCCTGGCCCAGACTTTCAACAACCGGATATTCTGGGCAAAGAAGCTGGTGGCTCTAAGCGATGAGATCACCCATTCGCTAGCGGTGCGTAAATTTACATATAGCAATGGAGTGCTCACTCTTAACGGTATCACTCCGGTGGATAACAACGTGAAAGAATTGGATCTGATCAACGACTTTATTCAGCGCTTGCTGGCTAATCCCGAGATCAGCAACGACTTCCCGCAGATCAAATCTGGCCTGATCACCAAGCAGCTTGCCAAAGACACCGCGATCTTGGAATTTGTAATCGAGTGTTACAGCCGGGAAGCTTCAGAAAGCAGAAGGAGCGGCCAATAATGCGTGAGAAGTACATTGTCTTCATTCTGGGCATGGTCTTACTTACCATAGCCTTCTTCATGCTGGCTTCCAGCGTGATCGACGGTAACGAAAGCAAAATAAACCAACTCGATAAAAAGATCAAAACCGCTCAGGAAAAGCTGAACAGCGCCAGAATCATGGATGAACAGCTCAGCCAGTTTTCCCTGATCATAGATAACAGCCTGTCCCGCGAGAAATCTTTCTCTTTCGACGAGATTAATGAGTTCAAGAAAAAGATCGGCGATATGGCGAACAACAACCGGATCACCATCAATAAGCTCTCCGATGCCAACAAATTTGCCATTCCCGGACTGATTGAAACCACTTACAATATGGAGTTGGAGGGCACCTACGTGCAGATGGGTCAGTTTATTGCTGATCTGGAAGCTCTGGACAATATCATCAAGATCCATTATATTGATATCACTCCAGCGCAGACGGCGGGGAAAGGCAAGGACGCCGGCGGTATTTCCAGGTACAGAATAACCCTGGAACTCTCGATCTATAAGGTCGCGAAGGAGGCTTAAGATGCAAGCAAGATTTTTAAAAGATTTCGCAATAGCATTGATCGTGATCCTGCTGCTTGCCTATGCAATCCGCTTGTACGCGTTGAACCTGCAGCAGGCTGGGATCCCGGATGAATCCAAATATACCCAGAAATCGGTGTCCGACACCCTGCTCAACAAGATCAAAACCATCGAGTCCTCCATCCAGGACCGCAAGTTCTTCCAGTTCACAACCACACGTGATCCCCTGCGGCAAGGCAATGTGATCAAAGATAAGTTCGACATGGAAAAAGAATTCATGCAGATGGTCTTCAACACCTTCCGTCCCACCGGTACCTATCTCGACAAGGAGACCGGCAAACGCATGGTCAACATTGAGTTTATGGGCAAGATCTATACCGCGGGGGTCGGCGACGTGGTCGAAGGAAGAAAGATCACCTGGATCAACGAGAACAACATAGGCATCTATTACGGCGGAGCGCAGACTCTTGCAGTTCAGAAGATCCCGCCCATGCCAGATTTTAGCAAAGAGAAAACTGTGTCCAACAATCTCGATAACTACTAATGAAAAAATACAACGAAGCTGGAGATAATATGTTAAATACTTTCACAGCCAAACGCCTGATCCTGGGCATCCTGATACTCGGGTTTATGCTCGGAGTAGCTGTACTGGGAGCTCAGACGAGCTCACTCACTAAACCCGTAACCTTAAACAGCATCGACGAACCTCTCTCATCGGTGCTCAGCACCCTGGCCAGACTCAGCAACACCAACATCGTGCTGGCCACCGATCAAGCTGGCGGAACAGACAAAGACATGGAAAAACGTGTCACGATCAGCATCCGCGACGTTCCGATCGAAACAGCTGTTTCCCTGGTAGCCCGTTCCACCGGATTGTCCTATCGCGTGATCGGTAACAACACCTTCCTGGTGGGTACCAAGCAAAACATCTCCGAGGAAGCAGGTGAGAGAAGCAACATTATATATTTGAACAATCTGGATGCCGCCAAGGTGAGCCAGGCGCTGGCAAATTCCGAAGGCAAGATCGTCCCTCTCGAAGGGCAGAACGCCCTGATGGTCTATGGCAATCCCGATACCTTCAACAGCATTAAAGAACTGGTGGAAAGCATCGACACCGAGCAGAAGCAGATCGAAATCCGCGTCCGCCTGATCGAGGTTAGCCTAACCGACTCCAAGAAATTTGGCATCGATTGGAGCCGCCTCAACCACCTGACCACCATCATCGCGGAGGATCCTGTCAATGCTTCCGGCGCCGGACTGCCCTTTAATTACACTGACGAAACCGGCCGGCTTCCTTTTGGCGATCCCACCGACTTCGAGATCCTGCCCGACCAGCAGTATTTCCAGAGGATCAACGGCTTTGACGACATCGGCCATTTCAGCCGTCAGCTCACCGCTTTTGACATCACCATCGACTGGCTGCTGGAAAACAACGCCGCCAAACTGCTCACCGACACCCGCGTGACAGCTTTGAACGGAGTGGAAGCGGAGATCCACATCGGTGAAGTGGTGCCCTTCGTGGTGACCGATAACGACAAACAGATCCAGGTTGAACGCGAAGAGGTTGGTATCATGTTGAAAGTGATTCCCACCGTGAACGAGAATGGCCAGATCACAGCCCAGATTTCTCCGGAAGTAAGCTCAGTGACAGAGCTGGTGGGCGGTTATGTGCCCCGCACCAAAGTGCGCCGTATCTCCTCCACCGTCACCGTGCCAAACGAACACAAGATCATCGTGGGTGGATTGCTCAACGCGAGCATCACCCAAAAGACTTCCAAACTTCCGTTATTGGGAGATCTTCCCATCGTGGGACCTCTTTTCCAGCATAGATATGAGGTCGTGGAAAACAACGATCTAATTATGGAGATCACTCCCCGCCTGGTTGCGATTGGAGAGATAAACCCTACACCCAAAGTCGATGAGCGGCTCACCCGCACTTTGATAGAATATGAAGAAGAAGAAAACGAGTAAGGGGAGGTAGTAATGAATAAGCTAAATCGCTTTATCCCCATCCTTACCCTTATGGTGCTGCTTTTGGTGACACTCACCACGTCCTGCGACAGGCGCACCCCTCCTCCCACCAGCACCATTCCTCCGGTGGGGGACATAAGGGTGATCACAAATATCACAGCCACTCCGGACACCATCTATAATGACAACCATATTACCTACTCTGAGATCAAAGTAACCGTGAAAGATGGCGAGGATGGCGGAGTTCCAAATCAGATAGTTGACTTTCGCACTACCCTGGGAACAATCATCCGCTATGTGACCACTGACAGCACCGGCGTGGCAACCACCACACTGTGTGATGATGGCAGGACTGGTACGGCCAAAGTCACTGCCGTGGTGCGTAACTATAGCGACGATGGCGAGCTGATTGCCGAGGTGGATACCACCATTACAGTGCAGATCAATGATGTTCCTCCCATCGAATCCGTAACCCTCAGTTTTCAATCTGCCCAGAATCCCTATGTGATGGGTGTTATGCAGACCACAGAGATCAGCGCAATTGCGGTGAACAATCTGGGTAACCAGGTTCCCAACAACACGCTCATTACCTTCAGCTGCACCAAGGGGCGCTTTGTGGATGAACAAGGCAATGTGCTTGGCCTCTCGGTTGTTTCCAGAACCTTCAATGGCAGGGCCTATGCCAGATACAATGCCGGGGCGGTGGCAACAACAACCCCAGGAGCGGAAAACGCGGTGGTTACGGCTGCAATCGGCAATGTCTCCAGCAGCCGCGAAGTGCAGATCACCCCTGGTATGCCAGCCTTGATAGGGTTGAAATCCTTTGTGCAGATCGGCGATGAAATGGTGGAGGCGGACACCAGCTTTGTGACCAGTCCCAACCACATCTTCATGCGTGCCACCCTCAACGACATGCACGGTAACCCCTGCCCGGTCAAACCTGTCCGCTTTGAGACCAACCTGGGTACCTTTGTGAACACTTCACAATCCATAACGATCAATACCGACCCCAACGGCGAAGCACGAGTGCGCTTTACGCCTGGGCTAACAGCTGGAGCGGCTACGATCAAGGCCTTTGCCAACAACGATACCCTGCAAACCCAGCTGATATTCAACATCACATCGGATGATATCCATTCGATCAACTTCACTCAGGAAAGCCAGCTCGAGTTGGCTGTTGCCAACACCGGCGGTATGGAGTCGGCCGTCTTGCGCGTGCGGCTCAACGATATCAACGGCAATCTGATAGATTTCCCCGATACCGTCTATTTCCGCATTATGAACACAACACCTCCGGCCGGAGCTAACCTAAACAACCAGCCAGCTTCAGATAGCGTTATGGTGGTATCCACAGGAGGTGAGGCGCAGGTCTCGGTGAATAGCGGAACCGAGAGCGGCATCCTGATCATCAGAGCCTCCCTTACTAACAAAGCCGGAAGGTGGGTGCATGCCACCAAAGCGAACATCGTGATCCATGCGGGTCCGCCAGCCTTTGTGCTGCCCTTCATCGGTGGTTTCAACACCGGTCAGAACATGGGCGGTGGTTTGTGGCAGATTGTAGCCGGCGCTGAAGTCAAGGATGTCTATGGTAACGCTGTACAGAATAACACAGCGGTGTTTTTCTCCCTGGTCAATCCAGGCGAAACAGATTGCCAGATCATTGGCAGTGCCTTTGTGGGCAACGTAAGCGTTGAAGATGACTCTCTGGCTGGAGTTGCCTACACCACGCTCACCTATTCCGGAATCTATACCAATGATGTCATTACGATCAAGGCCAGCACAGGAGAGGGCATGGGCCAGGGGGTGGATGGCTATGCAACGGTAGCCCTGCCGCTTAACGACCCTCGTCTGGACGTTCAGGCAAACCCGGCAATGTTAGTATATGGTAACAATTCGCCGGACTGGAAGAGTACCGATATCTTTGCGGTGCTTACTGATGGCCAGGGACAGCTGATTGGAAATTCCGCCCTGATGCTGCTGTGCACCAAAGGCCAGTTTGTGGCGATTCCCGGTTATAACAACAATTACCCCACCGATCCCGCCTGGCGCATCATCACCGATGACGGCAGTTACGGCACCGGCGATTACCGTGGCTGGGCTTGGGGTCAAATCCGCTTCCACAGACTGGAGATCCCAATTGGCGACCCGAATATGGAGGTGCCAGGCCAGACTCTGGCTACTATCACCGCGCGTCTCCTGGGCGCCAATATAGCCGTCTCTACCGATGTCGTGCTGTACCGTTACTGGACACCAGGACCTCCTTTCTAAATAAACTATATAAGCGTGGGGATGGCTTCAGCCGTCCCTGCGCATACTTTGATACTGGAGCAATATGACACTTTGTGGCTGGACCAGCCTTATATTTTGAAATAATAGTTGAAGGATGACCTTAAATGAGCTTTAATCCCCAATTTGCCCGTTTGGGCGAAGTGCTTGTTCACGAAGGTGTTGTGAACGAGGATCAGGTCAAGGAAGCCCTGATCAAACAATCCAATTTTGGCCTAAAGATCGGTGAAACTCTGATCAAACTGGGCTATCTGACCGAAAAGCAACTTTTGCAAGCCCTCAATCTGCAGCTCGGTTACACCATTGTCAACGAAAAAGAGCTGATGGAACTCGACCTGGATATCGTTTCCCAGATTCCCGAACCCTACGCCGTCGAAAACCGGGTGATAGCACTGCGCGAGGAAGGTGACGGCGTGGTGGTGGCCTTGGTCGATCCCGAAAACCTCACCGTGCTGGACAACCTGAAAAAGATCCTGGGCAAAAACATCAAGCCGGAACTGATCGGCAGCACGATGCTCGCCGATACCATCGAAAAATATTACAAGAGCATCCGCACTACAACCCAGGTGGAAGACGCCGTTGGTGGATTCGACTTTGTGGCTGTGGATGAGGACGAAAATGAGATCACCATATCCTCCGCCTCCTCCGAGGCCGATGCCCCTGTCGTCAAGCTGGTCAATTTGATCATCAACGAAGCGATCAAATCCGGAGCCACGGATATTCATATTGAACCCCTCATTAAAAATACCCGCGTGCGTTACCGCGTGGATGGCGCCCTGCGTGAGGTGATGACTCCCCCCATCGGCATGCACCCCGGCGTGATCTCCCTCATCAAGGTGATGTCCAAGCTCAATATCGCTGAACGCCGCCTGCCCCAGGACGGCCATATCTCGCTCAAAACCTCCCTGAAGAGCGTGGACGTCCGTGTATCCATCACTCCCACGGTGCTGGGCGAAAAAGTTGTGATGCGTCTTCTGGACAAAGGCGAGTTTGGCTTTATGCTTTCCACACTGGGTTTTGAGCAGGAAGACATGGATATCTTCTCCCGCATTATCCGCAGGCCTTATGGAATCATCATTGTTTCAGGTCCAACCGGAAGCGGTAAATCCACCACCCTGCACGCCGCCCTCAAAGAGATTCAGGATATCGAAACCAACATCATCACGGTGGAAGACCCCGTCGAGTATCGCCTGGAAGGCATCACCCAGATTGAGACCAAGGAGCAGATCGGCCTCACTTTCGGTTCTGCTCTGCGCTCCGTGTTGCGTCAGGACCCGGACATCGTGCTCATCGGTGAGATTCGCGACGAAGAAACCGCGGACATCGCCATCAAATTTTCACTCACCGGACACCTTGTGTTTACCACTCTGCACGCCAACGACGCCCCCAGCACGGTCACCCGTCTGATCGACATCGGCATCAAACCTTATCTGGTGGGCTCCTCTCTCAGCCTGGTTATGGCTCAGCGTCTGGTGCGCAAGATTTGTCCTAATTGTATATCTGACTATAAACCCACCGATCAGGAAATTAGCGATTGTGGATTGACCCCGGAAGAAGCGGCCAATATCGATTTCAAGCTTGGAAGAGGATGTGTGCACTGCAACAACACCGGCTTTGCCGGCCGTATCGGTATCTTCGAACTTCTCACCGTCAACCCCGAGATTCGCAGGTTGATCTATGAAGGCGCCAATCAGGATCTGATCCGCGACGCCGCTCTCAAAGCCGGTATGCGCACCCTGCATGATGCCGCCATAGAAAAGATGAAACGTGGGATCACCACCATCCGTGAAGTCATTAAGATGACTATTGTGGAATAAATGTAAAGGGACCCAGCTATGCCTAATTTCGCTTACATTATTAAAGACGCCAAGGGCGCCAGAGTGGAGGGCATCCTCAAAGCCGACACCCTGGATATGGCCGTGGACAAACTTGCCAAGGAAGGAAGCACCATCATCTCGGTGAAAGCTGCCGCGGAAGGCGCTTTCAAGGGAAAACTCTCCCTCTTCGACAAGATCATGCTCACCATCTACAAGATTCGCACCGGCGTGTCCCTTAAGACCCTGGTGTTCTTCACCCGCCAGCTTTCCACCATGTTCTCCGCCGGACTCACCATCGAGAAGGCCATCACAGACCTGGAGAAGGAAGAGAAGAACAAGAAGTTTGCCAAAGTGTTGCGCCGTATCTCCGACGATATCCGCAAGGGCTATTCCCTTTCGGAGGCCATGGAACAGCATCCCGGCGTGTTCAATCCCCTCTATGTGGCGCTGGTGAAAGCCGGTGAGGTCTCGGGTACGCTGCACACTGTGCTGGACGAGCTTTCCGACTATCTGGAAAAGATCGAGGATACCCGCCGCAAGGTCATTTCCGCAATGGCGTATCCGGTGTTTATCATGGTCTTCCTCGTCTTCGTGGTCTGGGTCATGTTCTATTATATCGTCCCCATGTTCGCGGGTGTCTATGCCGATTTCAACGCGGAATTGCCTGCCCCTACCAGGGCTGCCATCGCGATCAGTAATTTCATAGTGAACAACGTGTTCCTCACCATCCTGATCGTCATTGGCATAGTTATTGCCTTCTTCCTGGTCAACCTCACCGACCGGGGCCGCTATATCATGGACTCGATAAAGCTCAAGATTCCGGTGATCGGCAAGGTGATCGGCAACTCCATCATGAGCAAATTTTCCCGCACCTTTTCCATCCTGATGGCGGCGGGAGTGCCCATCATGGACACCATGGAGCTCACGGAAAACGTGGTGCAAAACGCTGTGGTGGAAGGCGGTGTGCGCCGCGCCAGAGTTATGGTGAAAGAAGGCTACGGAGTTGCCAACGCTTTCCGCAAGACCGGGCTCTTTCCGCCCACTCTGCTGCAGATGATCGCCACCGGCGAAGAAACCGGCGATATGGACAAACTGCTGGGCAAGGCTGCTCAATTCTACGAAAAGCTGGTGGATTCGGTTATCGACCGACTCACCTCACTCATCGAACCGCTGTTGATCGTTATCATGGCAGCCCTCGTGGGCAGCATCATTGTGGTGATCTACCTGCCCATCTTCGACCTGGGTGAAGCGATCAGCCAGGGATTCAATTGATCTGAAGCTAAACCGTTGTATAATAGCCGGGATTTGACGTCCCGGCTTTTTTGTTTTCCCAGAATGCTTTCTGTGCCGATGGACTGAAAGAAGTCCTGACGCCTCAAAAGGTTCTTACAAAACAAGTTCACCAAGCTATTTACTGTGTCATCCCTGGATCCAGTCTCTTTATCATTTTGGTGGAAAGGTGGAAAGGTGAAATGGTGGAACACAAAGCAAGTCCACAAGGCTACCTACTGTGTCATCACGGGCAAGCTATGCTTGACCCGTGATCCAGTCTTTTAAAGCCACAAACTAACACCAAGCCCTGCAACAAACCACCGCAGACTATAAAGCGCGTCATCACGGGCTTGACCCGTGATCCAGTCTTTTAAAGCCACATCACAGCATACAGCCCTGTAACAAACCACCGCAGACTATAAAGCGTGTCATCACGGCTCAAACCACCCCACCGGATCGTTACCGATCCGGCGAGGACCCCGGTAGGCCGTGATGACGCAGTTATATAGCCTAATGGTTCAAGTTTGGGGAACCTTTTCACCATTTCACCTTTCCACCTCAAAACACCTTTCCACCTTCAAATATCCTGCTGATCCTTTCGATCATGTTATCCGCGTTCTATATAATCCTTTCAACCTTATTTCATCAGGATCATCTTCCGCGTAGCGGAATATTGACCCGACTTTATTTTGAACAAATAGATTCCGGCCGCCGCTGGCTGGCCAGAACCAGTGGTTCCGTCCCAAGTAAAGGTATGCTCTTTACCGGGCGTTAGGTTTTGACCGTTGACCAGGGTGCGAATCAATTGCCCCCTGGTGTTGTAGATGGCAATAGTGGTTGGACTATTGCCAGTCTGCTGTTTAATTTTGACATTGGCGCTACCCCGACAGGGATTGGGGTAGCAGGTTAATTCGGGATCGATGGCTGGGGTGGTGGGGTCGTCAGTTGCCACAGTGGTCTCCAGCTCGGTGAGCCAGAAAGTTCTGACTCCGCTGTAGCTTGTCATACACATTGATATGCCATAAATTTTGTTAGAATTTATGGCAGTTACTAACATTAAGCAGAATGGCATTATGGTCTGATTAATGCTCCAGACCAAATTACCATTTTCATAGCCCATAATGGCTCCGCTATACCCATCTTCACCGTTGGGATCAATCCCTAATCTAATGGCTACTGGCAGTATGAGACGATGATTATTATCGACTGTTATACCAGAACCAACGGTGCCAACACTATCGGGGCCGGCTATATCAGTAATTGATGTTATTGTATAATTATCGCCCTGGTCAATAACCTGATAGACCAGACTATTTACCCAGGGGTCAATCTGTCTGACTATGGCGTAGACGATATTATCATCAACTATGCCATGGATATCACTCAAATCATCAACCCTCAAAAACCAAATAATCTCAGCCATGCCATTGATGACTTTTATTTTGGTTATCTTTATTCCGGTGTTATACAATATACCCATCGGCATGTCATCAAACAGATAAAAAGTCGAATCAGTCGCCGCATGAACATTATGATAACCACAACTAGCGAGACCACCGGTTGTAATTGACCACTGGTTTATAATTTGACCAGTAGTATAGTCCAATAATACCAGGTTGCTGGACATGCTGTAACAAGTCAGAAAGTCTGGTGACTTGGCTGACAGTGAAAAGATACCTGTCAGATTTTGTGTCCACAAAATATCACCATCGGTGGATATTTTTACTATCAGTCCACCATCAGCGTAACAAATATTATTATCCAGTGTTTTAACTAGTTGATTTCTCGAATTTGAGTTTGAATTCATATTTATTGCCCAGTCTGTCTGTTTGGTGATAAGGTTAATTTTGACAATTTGATTAGGATAACCAATTCGGAGGAAGGCTGACTCATTAATTATGATAAAGCAATAAATGTCTGATCCGGTTATGGCTAGTTGATTAATACCGATAATGTGTGGCGACCCATTCTGGGCCACCAGGGAGACGACAATGGTTATCCACAGGACAACCATTAAAAGATACTTGTGGGTCCTCATGGGACACCTCCTTTTATTAACATATTAGCCAATCCGAGTATTTAGTTATGATGTGTCCAGGTGTTTATGCCATACACTTTCCGGCTCAGGCGCAGCCGGGCATAAAGCAGCCGCAAGATAGTGGGTTATGGTTTCCGGCGCTTCGGCCACGGCGGCGATGTGATTTATTGGGGGGATCATTAAGCTACCGTCCATCTTGCCGCTACCCAGTATATCCGAATTGCAGCCACTTCGCTTTGGGATTCAATATCACTCTATAAAGCTTGGGTATCAATCTGCTAAGATGCCAAAATCACTATACAAAGCATTGCTGTCAAGCTGAAAATTCGGTGGTTAAACCAAAATAATGCAGTAGTCTCACAGCCGCAAAAGAATAGTGTTGCATATCTTCGCCTATCATAACATGTTGAGCTCATTTATAACACCAAATCAAGACAGGAGAAAAATTTGCAACGGGGTCAATCAGGCAAGAGGCATAAAAAAGGTCAAGTCAAAACCGAGTTTAGTCCCAAATTAACCACCTCCTGGGATGGGACAGCAGCGCTCTTTTCAAGGTTTTTCGATAAGACCGTACTGCGGGGACTGGTTGAGAAGATATTTCCAGTCCGGGAGTCCTCCAATAATTCCCCAAGTGTGTATTCCAAACTCTCTGTTTCATCCTTCCACCATTCAAGCAATTTTATTTTCCCCCCATATATATAGGTGCTACGACCCCTTCATGCGAGGCGGGATGAATGCTTCAGGGGCAAGTATATAAATATACTTGCCCGGAATTATGCGGCTATAGGTCGGCCGCCTCCCCTTTCCTTCGCGTATGCAATCGGCAGCTAAGCTTGTATCTTCCTTAGGTCAACCTTATAATTTATAAGGATGACCTAAGGATGATGGCACAGAATACAGTAGCAGCAAAGGAGGGCTGTATGGGGATTATGGGGACGGTTGCGGAAACAAAGCACCCAAACTACATTACCGTGTCATCCCGGGCAAGCGCACGCTTGACCCGGGATCCAGTCTTTTAGAAACACCCGTGGAAAGGTGGAAATGGCGGTTCAGCGACCGCCAGTACAAAGTAGCGGCGCTTGCCATAGCGCCGTCTGGGATTGCCTTCCATGGGGGGTGGCAAAGTCCGTTTGCCACAGAGACCGGAGGTCTCTCCCAAACAGGCAACTCCGTTGCCTCTGCCGAACAGACTTCGGCAGCCCCCTGACTTACACCAATCCGCGGTAATCTGCGCGAACCCGCTTGACCCGGGATCCAGTCTTTTGGAAAGGGCAGTGGGAAAGTGGAGACCCGAGCCTTGCCTGCCTGGCTGCTCAGGGCACAGAAAAAGGGGTGAGCTGGCTCACCCCTTATAGCGGATTATCGCTTGCTTTGTTCAGTTTTGAGCAACCACCTTGTAGAAGGCTTTGGGCAGCCCTCGGCTGTCCGTATAGCTGGTGCCCGTCACCGTGGCGAGCAGGGTATAGGTCCCGTAGGGATCGCTACTGCTCAGAATCTTGTAGCTTCCGGCATTTGGCACAGCCAGCCAGGAGAGCACAGTATTGTTTCCAGTGCGGTTCACGCTTACTACGGGTGTTTCCAGGCTGGCAATGATCCCCGTTCCGGTGACAGGGATGTTCAGGTTGGCTTCGTCGCTGTCATTACTGGCGATTGTGACATTGCCGTTATAAGCAGTCGCCGCGGTTGGCGCGAAGGTCAGGTCATATGTCCTGCTGCCTCCGGCGGCGATGTTGAAGCTCAGGGTGTTGCGGGTCGCTTCCGCAAGGCCAGCCTCGACGCCGGAGCTTCGATCCAGGCTGTTTCCGGCTGCCGCCTGGGAAACAGTGTAACCCGCGGGTGTGCTGATCGTGCCGGTGAGAGGGGAATCTCCGCTGTTGCCGATGGTGAACTGCTGAACTGATGTTGAGCCGACAGCAACGTTGCCAAAAGAGATGCTGGCAGGGGTCACAGTTATTTCCGGCCCAGTTTGATAGGCAACCAGGGTCAGTTTCACATTGGGGCGGTTGCTGCTGGTATAATTGCCTGTGAAGACATTAGTCTGGTCGTTGTAATCATTACGGGCGCAGCGGTATCCGTTGGTGACGGATGTGTAGCGGACCGTTCCTGACTGCGTCCATTGTTCTGTTAGGTTGAAAGCGGTGTCCACCACGATGTTCTGGCTGCCGTTCCAGAGGAAGGGTGTCTGGAAGGTGAGCATGTCCCAGCCTCCGGCGGTTGGCATATAGCCTTCCGAGCTGAAGACTGTCACCATGCCGGTCGCGCCCTGCCAGTTGGCAACGTTGGCATCCGTGGTGTGCTTCATGCGCACGATGAAATTCGGAAGGATATGGTCCGGCGGGGTGTTCACCCAAAATGCCAGGCCGGTGATGTAGATGGGGCCCGTTATACCCTGGTTGTTCAGTTCCGCCGCCGTATAGACCGACTGCCCATGCAAGCTCTTGTAGGTGATGTTGATAGGGCAGGCCATATTGTTATATGTGGAGCTTGTGCCGTCTCCCAATACCACCTCGAGGATGATGTTGGGGGTGGCGCTAACTGTGTTGGAAGCGGCTGATTCCCCGGCGGGGCTGGCATACACCGTGGTTACATAATATGAATAGCTGGTTCCGTTTGTGAGCCCAATATCACGATAGCTCGTGCCGGTCACGGTGGTGACTGGGCTGCCGTTGCGATAGACGCGATAGCCGCTTATGGCACGGTCTTCCGGGATCAGCGCTGTCAATTCACCGCGTCCTTCGGCGGCTGTCCAAGTCAGATCTACAATCTGGTTTCCGGGAATGGCGGCAAGATTGCTGGGGGGGTACATATTTGGCGTGGCATTCACGCTGGGAGTGGATGGAGACTCCTCGCCGTCATAGACCGCGGTCAGGTAGTACTCATAGTTTACGCCGTTGGTAACAGCCAGGTCGGTGTATTGGGTGTCTGTCGTGTTGGCCAGAACACTGCCGTTGCGATAGATTTTGTAGCTGTCCGGAACGCCGCCCGCGGGAGCATCCCAATCCAGCAGCACATAGCCGTGGCTGGCTGTAGCGGTCAGGTTTTGCGGCGGTAGCAGCATATCGAAGTCCGGGAATATTTTCAGACGCAGGTTGGGCAGGTTCGGCGTAGCCAGGAGGTTGGTAGGTGCGTATGAGTCGCTGCGGTTCTGGCGGGCGCGGTTGCCCTGCGAGGCGGAATAGCTCCAGCGCGGGTAACTCGAAGTGTATTGCTGATAACCTTTAACAGTTAGCACCGCCAGGTTGGAGACCCCATCATAAACGAACATGGGGTTCAGGTCCACTTCCATCCAGCCCGATAC
>Ga0302236_1000312_pt1 | contig 48810 bp, 37 predicted proteins | sample AAG_UR_Gly_MG_FD_193509 | JGI IMG/M metagenome (GOLD analysis project Ga0302236, IMG submission 193509) | Enriched activated sludge microbial communities from anaerobic digester in WTTP, New Holstein, Wisconsin, United States - AAG_UR_Gly | ecosystem: Engineered > Bioreactor > Anaerobic >...
AGCGATAATTGGTCTGTTATATTTTTCCAATCGGTATAAGAAACCACACTAAGCAAAAAGGCAATGATTATTCCTCAGTGTATATTTTGATGATATTCAGGATTACTTCCACAGCTTTTTGCATGCTTTCAAGTGGCACAAATTCATGTTTACCATGAAAATTATGACCTCCTGCAAAAATATTCGGACAGGGCAATCCCATATACGATAGTCTGGCTCCATCAGTACCGCCGCGGATAGGCTGGATAACAGGCTCTACACCTGCCATTTCCATCGCTCTACTGGCAATATCAACAATATGCATTACAGGCTCAATTTTTTCGCGCATATTGAAATACTGATCTTTCAACTCTACAGTTATTCTGCCTTCCCCATATTTCTGGTTCATAAAGGCAGCAACTGTTTCAATAAACTTTTTCCGGTTCTGAAAAACATCCCTATTATGATCTCGAACAATATATTGCAAAGTACAATTTTCAACTCCGCCTTCCATTTTCACAAGATGATAAAAACCTTCGTAATCCTGTGTGTACTGAGGTTTTTCAAATTCAGGAAGTAAGCTATTGAATTCCATAGCCAGCAACATTGCATTTATCATCTTATTTTTGGCATAACCCGGATGTATATTTCTGCCCTGCACCTTAATCAAAGCACTGGCAGCGTTAAAAGTTTCGTACTCGAGTTCACCGATCCCTCCGCCATCCAGGGTATAAGCGTATTCGGCACCGAATTTTTTCACATCAAAGAAATCCACTCCTTTACCAATTTCTTCATCAGGAGTAAAAGCTACTTTTATTGTACCATGAGGTATTTCAGGATGGCGCACAAGATAATCCATAGCAGTCATAATCTCAGCTATTCCGGCTTTATCATCCGCTCCGAGCAAAGTAGTACCGTCAGTTGTAATAATGGTTTGGCCAATATAATTATTAAGTTCAGGAAATTCTTTGGGAGAAAGCACCATATTTTTACTCTTGTTCAAAACTATATCACCACCCTGATAATTCCGGACAATATTTGGCTGAATATTTCCGCCTGGAGTCTCCGGGCTGGTATCCACATGAGCAAGGAAACCAATAACAGGTATTTTTTTGTTAGTATTTGCAGGTAAAGTACCCATCACATAGGCATGATCATCAATACTGACATCAGTAAGACCCATGGCTTTCAGTTCGTCATGGAGCAGACGTGACAAATTCCATTGTTTTTCAGTACTCGGAAAAGTAGTGGACGTATCATCGCTTTGGGTATCAATTTTTACATACCTGAGAAAACGTTCCAATAATTCATTATTTTTCATGATATTATATGTTTTATTATTGTTAATTTCAGTAATCAGGGTTCTTAAAACACCTTTAAACAAAAGGATTTAACACTTACAGAGCTAAACTATGTCAGACATTTTTAATTAATACAGCCTGAATGTTATCAAAGGACTATTCTTTTTTGGCTCTCAGCGATTCCCAGATCAGATAGGAACAGATAACAATAAACATCACAAGAGCAAGTATTTCAGCGCCATTTGATTCAAACCATTCTTTGTTAACAAAATTAATTTCAAAAAAGTTAAGAAGCGCACTTATCACACCCATCAAAGCTCCTCCGGCAATAAAACCGGAAGCTATAAGTGTACCTCTTTCTTTTCTTGCACTGTTAAGCTTTTCGTCTTTACTGCGGGTGCTTACAAACCATGCTATTATACCACCTATTAATAATGGAGTATTCAGTTGCAGCGGTATGAACATTCCCAAAGCAAAAGCCAGTGCAGGAACACCGATCATAGTGAGTATCAGCGATAAAAATGCTCCTGAAAGATAAAGCAGCCAGGGTGCGGGTTTACCTGACATCATTGGTTCAATAACGGCTGCCATCGCATTTGCCTGAGGTGCTACAAGTGCATTTTCACCCACAAATCCGTATGTCTTGTTTAGCAATATAATTACCCCGCCCACTGTAAGAGCCGAAACTAAAGTTCCAAGGAATTTCCATGTTTGCTGTTTATAAGGTGATGAACCAAGCCAGTAACCTATTTTCAGGTCAGTGATAAAACCACCTGCCATTGCCAGAGAAGTACATACAACTCCACCAATTATCAGTGCAGCAACCATACCCGCTTCACCTGATAAACCTACTGAAGCCATGATCAGGGAAGTGATTATCAAAGTCATGAGGGTCATACCTGAAACAGGATTGGTTCCAACAATTGCTATTGCATTGGCTGCAACGGTTGTAAATAAAAATGCAATTATCATTACAATAGCAAGAGCAATAAGGGCATGTACCAGATTGAAAACAACACCAGCCCAGAAGAAAATGAATATAACTATCGTTAAAAATATCAGTCCGAAAAGAATAATATTCATAGGAATATCGCGACGGGTTCTCAGTTCAACACTTGTTTTGGTTTTACGGCTGAAAGTTTCTTTAATAGCCAGCCCGACTGCATTTTTAATGATACCTGATGATTTTAATATCCCGATTATTCCTGCCATTGCTATTCCACCTATACCAATCTGTCTGACATAGGCTGTAAATATTTCTTCAGCTGACATATCACCAATCAACATGGTGATATTGGCGCCAACCGGAAGCGTCATACCTGCGGCAAAATAATTGATCAAAGGTATCAGTACATACCAGCCTACAAACGAACCGGCACAGATTATAGCAGCATATTTCAAACCTATTATATAACCCAGTCCCATTACTGCAGCACCCACATTTATCTTGAAAACCACTTTGGCTTTATCGGCTAACATAGCGCCAAAACTGAACACCCTTGTAGTAAAGACTTCATTCCACCAGCCAAAAGTTGCAATAATGAAATCGTAAATACCACCTATTAAACCACTTATCAGCAATAATTTAGCAGAGCTTCCCCCCTTCTCGCCCGAGATAAGAACTTCAGTAGTTGCTGTAGCTTCAGGGAACGGGAATTTGCCATGCATATCGCTGACAAAATACTTTCGAAACGGGATTAACAATAAAATGCCCAGGAAACCGCCTAACAATGATGAAAGGAATACCTGATAAAAATGAGCTTCAAGGTTCAGAATATAAAGAGCCGGAAGTGTAAAAATCGCACCGGCAACAATAAGTCCTGAACTTGCACCAATAGATTGAATAATTACATTCTCACCCAGAGCATTCTTGCGTTTTGTTAATGATGATAATCCGACTGCAATAATGGCTATTGGAATAGCAGCTTCAAAAACCTGACCTATTTTTAATCCAAGATAAGCTGCAGCAGCCGAAAAAATTATAGCCATTAATAAACCCAGAAGTACTGAGCGAAGGTTAACTTCCGGATAAACTTTATAAGGCGATAATACTGGAATATATTCCTCACCGGGCTTTAATTCGCGATAAGCATTCTCTGGAAGTTCTTTCAAGTCTTTGTTTACATCAGTCATGGAAGTAAAGGTTTAAAATTTAGCTGCCAAAGATAATAATACAATTGGGATAGATAATAGAAAACTAAAAATGAGTTTTCAGAAAATTCTGTTTTTCCATACGACAAAACTTTAAAAACATATCCTTTCAGGATTATTCGTATTTTTGCAAATTAGATAATTAACATAAATTAAATAACAAACTAATAATTATGAAAAATCGTGAAAAAAGCATTGAATTGCTAAACAAGGCTGTAGCCGATGAGTTAACTGCTGTACATCAGTATATGTATTTTCATTTTCATTGCGATGACCAGGGTTATGACTTGCTTGCCAACCTTTTTAAAAGAACTGCAATTGAAGAAATGGTGCACGTAGAAGATCTTGCTGAACGTATTCTTTTCCTCAAAGGTGAAGTAGAAATGGTGGTAGGCAGTCCAACAATAAAGATTCATGATGTAAGGGAAATGCTCAAATTAGCCGGCGAAATGGAAGAAGCCAGTGCAAAAGATTACAATGAATGGGCTAATATTTGTGCTCAGAACGCCGATTCAGTTTCCAAAAAACTTTTTGAATCTCTGGTTGCTGATGAAGAACGTCATTTTGACCAGTATGATGTGGAAATGGATAATCTGAAGAAATTCGGTGATCATTATCTTGCTTTGCAATCCATTGAACGCAGTAAAATAGTAGGACAAAAATCTGACGCATAATCAAATCAGATAACCCTACTTTATCGGAACTTATTAAAACCCGGGCGATAATATCAACCGGGTTTTATTTTATTTTTGCTGTTGGCAATCCATACCGGACATGAACAAAAAAAAGAATAAGAAAAAATCAGAAAAACGCAGTATCACACACATACTGCAATGCATGGTTAAAGACCGCACCCTGCAGGTACTGATTGCCATTTTGCTGATCACCGCACTGATCTACGCCCGAAGTTACAATCAGACTTTTTTGTTTGGCTGGGACGATGGTGAGTATATTACTAATCCTGATATCAAAGATCTTTCGATTACCAATATCGGCAAATATTTCAGTTCGTTTTATCTGGGTATGTATCAGCCAATTCCGGTACTGACTTTTGCACTGAATATTTATTTAGGCGGAGAAAATTCTGTAGGCTTTCATTTATTCAGCATTTTAATCCATTTTATTAATATTTTACTGGTTTTCAATCTGGTTAAAAAGCTTAGCGGCAGCAACCCGGCAGCTATATTATCAGCATTGCTGCTGGCAGTACATCCAATGAATGTGGAAAGCATCAGCTGGCTCTCGGCACGTAGCACCGGTTTATTCTCAATGTTTTATCTGCTTGCATTATCAGCTTATCTGAAATATATTCGCGAAGGGTTAAAAACCTCACAATTACTATTAGTGCTGACGTTTTTCATAACAGCACTGTTTTGTAAATCAATGGCAGCTACGTTACCAATGGTGCTGGTAGTTCTTGATTTTTGGGAAAAACGCAAGGTAGATAAAAAAATGATATTTGAGAAAATCCCATTTTTTGCGTTATCTATAATATTCGGACTCATCTCAATACGAGCTGCAGCAAGTTTTGGTCATATCACCGTACTTGAAGCTGATTACACACTTATTGACAGGATGTTCCTGCTCAGTTACGGTGCATCATTTTACATAGTAAAACTTTTTATACCTGTAAACCTTTCGGCTATATACGCTTACCCTGATAAAACTGCAGGATGGTTGCCGGCAGAATATTATCTCAGCTTACTGCTAATATTATTACTGGCTATCGGGATTTACAGATTGAAACGCCACCGCCACGAAACATTGCTGGGAGTGCTTTTCTTTTTGCTAAGCATCTCAATGGTGTTACCACTATTCTGGTCGCGATTGTTCATTGTTGCTGAGCGTTATGTTTATCTGCCATACGTCGGGCTGTTTTGCATTGGAGGCATTTGGTTCAACGCATTGCTAAACAATGAAATTAAAATCAGAACCTCAACCCGGACATGGATCCTGGGTGTGATTTCAGTATGGATATTGGTATTTGTTATTTCTTCTTTTGTCAGAACCAGTGTTTGGCGTGATACACGAAGCCTGATGGAAGATGTGATTGACAAAAAGCGCTCTCCTGCCGATCAGGCTTTTGCATGGTTCTTTCTTGGAAATATCAGCGACCGTGAAGGTAATAACCAACAGGCTATAAAGAATTACAGCCTTGCCATAAATATGAATCCCAGACATATTCAGGCTCTTAACAACCGTGGTATAATGCTGGGCATTGAAGGCGATTTTCAGGGTAGCCTGAATGATTTTAATGAAGCTATACATTTAAAACCCGATTTTGCCGAAGCTTTTTATAACCGCGGAATAGTATATTATAGGCTTAACAGACAGGAGAATGCCTGCAAAGACTGGCAACAGGCTGCATACTTAGGGTTCGGACAAGCCAAAGAAGTGCTGAACAATTATTGCAATAAATCCGGACAATAATATCTGTTTGCTTCATTACAACCGCAATTCAGAACATTATGCTACAAAATATAAAACGTCCCACACTTTTACTCGACCGCGCCAAATGTCTGTCAAACATCAGATTTATGGCTGAAAAAGCCAAAAAACACCACCTTATCTTCAGACCTCATTTTAAAACCCATCAATCGGCTGCTATCGGCGAATGGTTCAGAAATGAGGGTGTGGAAGCAATTACTGTTTCATCAGTGCAAATGGCTCAATATTTCGCTTTACACGGCTGGCAGGATATCACAATTTCATTTCCGATAAATATCCGTGAAATTTTAGAAATTAACCAGCTTGCGGCTCAGGTTCATTTGAATCTTCTGGTAGAGTCGCCTGAAGTTGTTCATTTTCTGAAACACAATCTCACCTCATCAGCAGGTATCTTTATTAAAATTGATACCGGCCTGCATCGCAGTGGCATTGATCCGGCTGATCTCATTATGATTGAGAAGATCATTGAAGCAATTCAGCAGTCAGACAAAATGATATTTCTCGGATTTCTGACCCATGCCGGGCATACTTATGGTTCAAAAAACAAAAATGATATTCTTATCATACACCGGCAATCTCTTGATCAGATGGTAGGATTAAAGAATGCTTTCTCAGAATTTCAGCCTTTGATATCAATTGGCGATACGCCTTCATGCAGTATTGCAGATGATTTTTCAGGTGCGGATGAGATCCGTCCCGGAAATTTTGTCTTTTACGATATGATGCAGGCTGAAACAGGAAGCTGTACACCCGGGCAGATTGCTGTTGCACTTATCTGCCCTGTAGTTGCAAGCTATCCAAAGCGTTCGGAACATGTTATTTATGGCGGAGCCATACATTTGAGCAAGGATTCAATCCGGTATTCCAACGGTTTGACAAGTTTCGGACGTATAGCCATATTCAACGGAAACCATTGGCAAATCCTTCCCGAAGGCAATGAGGTGGTCTCGGTTTCACAGGAACACGGAATTGTAAAACTACAGCCGGAATTTTATGACAGTTTCATTCCCGGAGGTTTAATGGCTATAATACCCATTCACTCCTGCCTCACAGCGCATCAGATAAAACAATACCTTACCCTTGACGGTGAAATCATCAGCATGATGTTATAAAACAATAATTGAATGAAATTCGCAGAGCAGCAAAAGTCAAATTCTTTTCATTATTATTTGTCCTTTCTTGTTCAGATATCCTATCTAACTAATATTCAAGTAGTTTAAGATCACACCGATTGGAAAAATATAATAGACCAATTCTCGCTCTGCCCGATTATTCTGTATATATAAACCATCGGCGAAACAGTTTGGACTTTTTTGTAAATACAGATCGTATAAACTGCATTTCTACCTTTCTATTCCCAAAGACTTGAAAAATTTAGGTTGAGAAATTTTTTACTTAAAATGTTAGAGGATGCTTTTTTTATTTTATTTTTGTCCATAATGCGGGGGTTTGATACAGTAAATATACTGTTATTCAATGTAATAGCAGTATATTTATCCACATTTTTTCTGTTTTTATGAATAATTCAGGTTATGAGAGACATCCTACCAATAATAACAAAATCAAAAAATTAACTTAGAATGTTTTCAAAACACGTTTCACAACTTACATATTCTGATATAGACGATTTGGTTAATACACGACAAGAACGTGAAGGTTATCATTTGGACTTTAAAGTAGAGTTTGGAAAGATTGATAAAGCAAAAAAAGAACTTTCAAAAGATATTTCAGCATTTGCGAATACAAGTGGTGGTTTTTTAATAATTGGTGTGGACAAGCATTATAATATTGTCGGCATAGAGAAGAAAATTCAAAATAAAGATATTGACGAATGGATAAATCAAATTTTAAGTTCAAACATTGAACCACAAATTTTTTATTTTGACCCAAAAGTCATAGAAATTCCAGAAAGTGAAAAAGTAATTGTTGTAATTCATATTCCAGAAAGTACTAAAAAGCCTCATATTGTAACCGAATGGAATACCTATCACATTAGAATAAATGACAGTTCCAAATCTGCAAATCACAATCAAATTAGAGATATGTTTGAGTTCTCAAAAAATAGAACTGATGAATTTAATGCCTTTTTGAAAAAAAGAAATTTGGTTGACGAAGACAGCCCTGTTTTTGGACAAAATAAAAATTCAATTAAGCTTTTTTCTGAAATTCCTGAAAAAACAGGTCTACCTAAACCTCTTGTCTTATTTTCTTTAATTCCAAAGTATCCAAACGAAGAAAAAATAAAACTGTCTGTCGCAGATTTTAAAACTTGGCTTGAAAGAAACTCAAAAGGATATAATCCATATCCTTCAAAGTCATTATTCTATGTTGGTTATGACTATGACTTAAAACTTGACGGAATAGTATTGAAACAAACTCGAAATAAAGAGCTGACTTCATATTTTGAAATCCTTAATAATGGATTTGTTGAAGCAGGGCTATCAAGTTCAATAACATATCCATACGAAAATAAGCATACAAAAAAACCAGCAATTGCAATTTACTTAACTCAAATTATTGGGTACGAAATGCTTTTACTTGGATTTGCAAAGAACTTTTATGAATTAGCTAAATATTATGACGATGTTTTATTACAAGTTAGCTTTGTTAATGTGTTAAATTATAAACTTTACGGCTTTAATAACAAGCACAGAGATATGACAAGATATGAATGGATTGACATTTCAAACAAGCAACACAATAATTTTAAACTGAATTTTAGATTTAACCCGAAAACTCTAACAGACGAAGACATTTTAGAAATTGCAAAATATCATTCAGAAAAATTTTGTAGAGTTTTTGGACTTGACCAAGACTATTGCTTTGTGGACAATGAATTATCAGTAAGTGAATTAAACAATTTTCATCTATAACAAAACGAAAAACAAGACCGAAAATAAAAACGTCAGCTAATAACCAGGACTTAATCGCAATGGAATTTATGGAATTGAGTTAAAAAACGAGACATTTGTAAATGCCAATCAATTATCCTTTGTTTTGTCAATATAAAATATAGAATTTCCGGCATTTATAAGATTTTTTCATTTTGATGAAATTGGTTGGCGAATGTTATATGTTTTTTATTTACGAATGTTTATCTTTGTGTCGTAAATAATACGTTATGCCACATACTAAAAGAACGAAAAACATGAAACTACCAGTAATAATTAACCTTGACAGCAAATACGACTGGACAAAAGAAGTTCAGAATATTTTGGATACAATTGACTGTAAAAAACTTCATAAAAAATTTCCAACTATAAGTAAAGCAAACTTTAAGTTTCGCTTAAATCAACAGCTCAAAATAATTGGACTTTGCTCACCATCATTCATTGACCGCTTTTACTTCAGGCAAGACAACTGCCATGAGAGAGCCAGAGATAATAATGATTGGATATACCGTGAAGAAGAAAACTGGAGGATGTCACAAATAGGTGAAGAAAGGAATGTCAGGCATTTTAATGGAGAAGAACCACATTTCAGATCCCCAAAAATATGTGACAATTATATTGTAGAACCATACGGAATTTATACAGATGATTGTTCAATACTCCTTCCTGGGGAGGCTGATATGGATAAATTGCTATTGAGTGCAAAAGGTGAAGCGGGAATATTTCTATGTCCTGAACGGATTGTAGAAATTTATCCTACACTAATGGAAGTTTTATCAAATCCTAAATACGCATTGCCTTTAGCAGATAATCCTATTTTGGCAAACCTTAAAATGGTTTTACTTCATGAACTTGGGCATCATATATTTCCTGTTCATAGAAATTGCAATGGAAAAAAGTATATTTCGGAGGGATTAGCAAATTACTTTTGTTACTCCAATCTTGATGCCCATGTAGAACAGGCAGGGCTACTCTATAAATCAAGAACATTGCAACCCCCTGAATATTCAAGCTACAGATTTATATCCATTTTGCATAGATATTATAACCAGAAACCTAAGTTAGATAAGGGTAAAATAAAAAGACAAATAAAGGAATTATATAATAAAGGAGAAGAATCGGATAGTTATATATTGGATGCAAAAACTTTGGAGAGAGTCTTGCAAGAGTTAGAAGACCATATAGCATATTCTCACATTTTGACTATTGACGATGTTTTTGCAAGAGCATTTGAAGGCTTCATAGATGGTTGGAATAATATTTTCCTCAAAGAAACTATTACAGAGGAAGCGGATATAAGAGATTGGACGGATGTAATTATACGCCAAACCGAACATCTGACAATGGCAATTGCTGTAGACTCTTTACCTACGGTTAATTTCCTTAATGACTTAGATGAATATTATGCAAACAAAGGAAGGTGGAGTTCGAGATTTGAATACGAAATGATTTTCAAGCGCCGCCTACATTACAAAAAACAGATTAATCCTGACTTTGTATGGGATTTATACAATGAAAATTCAATTTTGCCTTTTGTGCTTTCAGAAGTTATGCCTAATGAAATTTGGCGTTCATGGGGTATGAGCACAAGCCGTGTTAATGTGGGAACAGGCAGTAAATTACCCGGCAAATTGTCATGGCCTGAGGGACCTCTGTTTCGCATGACAACAAGACAAGATTGGGAAAGGATTGTAAAAGAAAGTCCTTATCAATGGGCACGTGACGCTGCAATAATCTGGATACTTAATGATTTGAATAATAAATCTGACATTGCTAATTTTTTATCTGGTTTCACTCTTTCCGGTGGTACAAGAAACTGGCATACAGTAATCAATTCATTTAACAAGTATAGCGGGCAATTTAATACGGATACAAAAAATAAAATAATCTCAATATTACAAGAAACTATTAAGGATAAAGATACGGTGAACCTTACGTTAAAAAGAGAAGCAGAAAAGTTGATTGAAAAATTAAGAACTAACAGTGAATGAAGGACAGCACGTGGCATAACATGATATTGCCTGAAGCGGGGTTGAACGGCTTCGAATCATCCCGTATCCCGAATCGTTTCCTCTCGGGACAGGCAATGCAGGATTCGGTAAATTGAAAGTTCATTCTTCGATTGAATCCCGAAGTTTAGGGATGCTATAAATCCGCGATTTCGCAAAGCCGAGAACCGTTAGAGCAGCACATAATGACTTATGACTTTCATAAAATAGCTGAACGGATTTAAGACCAAATTGGTTTATTAACGAGGCCAAAAGTGCAACATATAAATGAATCGCAGAATTTTTGATCAAAGATTTATTTCAATTTGATATAAATCCTTTTCTTAGGAAATAACACCAATTGGGAAAATATAATAGACCAATTTTCATTTGTCCTTTCTTGCTATGATTTCCTATCTGACTAATATTCAGGTAGTTTAAAATTATACCGATTGGAAAAATACAATTCGTATTATTTCCTGATGTTTCAATTTTTATTAATCAACGTTTAAACCAAACTGCTATATTTTGCGTTACATTGTTAAAATTAACATTTATTGATTATGGATCAGAAAACTATTATAGATTTTTTAAATAAGATCGAACTTTTTCGTGGACTTGATGAAGCTGAATTTGAGATACTTGCAGAAAATTTAGCAGTAAAAGATTTTAATGCCGGTGTAAGATTGTTTTCAGAAAACAGTCCCCGTGAATGTATTTTCATGATTTATGATGGTGAAGTTGAGCTTTTCAAAAAAGCTCCCTCAGGTGCTGAGATCATTCTTTCTTATTTCGGGCGTTTCGACTTTCTGGGCGAAGGCTCTCTCACTGATGATTCACCACATTCAACATCAGCACGTTCAAGAACCAAAACAACAGTGTTGTGTCTTGAAAAAGTATTCTTTGCAACTCATGGTCCCGTAGCTCTGAAGATCTTCTCAAATATTGCAAGAGTCATCTCCAGACGAATGAGGCAAACCAATGCCAAAGCGGTAAGTTCATCAGCTCAGTACGAATCGGGTCGTACACGCATAGAACATGATATGCTGGGCGAACGCAATGTTCCATATGAATATTATTATGGGATTCAAACCCTGAGAGCGCTTGAAAACTTCAATATCACGGGTGTAACTCTTAACTTTTATCCTGCTCTTGCAGAAGCTCTTGCAATGGTCAAACTTGCTGCAGCCAAAGCCAATGCCGATCTGGGGCTATTGTCGCGTACTGTTGCCGATGCAATTGGTACTGCATGTAATGAGATCATCAACGGAAAATACATTTATCATTTTGTTGTTGATATGATGCAGGGCGGTGCCGGCACATCAACCAACATGAATGCCAATGAAGTGATTGCCAACCGTGCTCTGGAGATTATGGGATATGAAAAGGGGCAATATGAACACTGCCATCCCAATAATCATGTGAACCTTTCGCAATCAACCAACGACGCCTACCCTACTGCTGTGAAAATAGCTCTTATGAACAGCAATGAACGTCTGGTTCTTGTTCTAAAGGATCTGGTCAGCGCATTCAGAAAAAAAGCTGAAGAGTTTGCTCATATAATAAAAATGGGACGTACTCAATTACAGGATGCTGTTCCAATGACCCTGGGTCAAAGTTTCGAAGCTTATGCCGTAACTCTTGAAGAAGAAGTGGAAAGACTTATTGAGAATTCTCATCTGTTCCTTGAAGTAAATATGGGAGGAACTGCAATCGGAACCGGTATCAATGCCGAACCGGGTTATAGCGAACGGGTCATACAGCATCTACGCAGGATAACCGGAATGAATATGGTACTGGCGTCCAATCTGGTAGAGGCTACACAGGACACAGGTGCCTTTGTAATGTATTCTTCGGCTATAAAAAGGCTTGCAGTAAAACTTTCAAAAATAAGTAACGACCTTCGTCTGTTATCTTCAGGACCCCGTGCAGGTCTTAATGAAATAAACCTGCCTCCTATGCAACCGGGAAGTACCATTATGCCCGGCAAAGTCAATCCTGTTATTCCGGAAGTAGTGAACCAGATTGCTTTTAAAGTAATTGGAAATGACCTGACAGTAACCCTGGCCACTGAAGCTGGTCAGTTGGAACTTAATGTCATGGAGCCGGTTATGGTTTTCAGCCTGTTTGAATCAATTGAAATGCTTAAGAACGGAATGGAAACACTTAACCACCGTTGCATTACAGGTATTACTGCCAATGAAAAACGATGCCGCGAAATGGTTGAGCATAGTATCGGGCTGGTAACTGCACTAAATCCATATATAGGTTATGAAGCTTCAAACCAGTTGGCTGCCGAAGCTTTACATTCAGGACGCAGTGTTTACGATCTGGTTCTGGAAAAGAAACTGATGTCAAAAAAGGATCTGGATAATGTACTGCTGCCAGAAAACATGATCAAACCCAGAATGATTATGTCGAAGAAATAATCCTGTTTTGAATTCTGAACCTATTTTTCAGGCCTGAACACAATACCAACGTGTTTACGCCCGTCAATCTTTACTGGTAACTCATTTTTGAACCTTATGTGGCGTATCAGGTCATTTTCAAATTCTGCAGCCTGACGAGATAAAAAGTCCACATTATAAAATCCATCCTGAATGTATGGATTGATAGTGAAATATCCAACTCTGAAGGATGTGAGATTATGAAAGAAATGCGTGCCCTGACTTGGGTCAACCCTGTAATTTTCAAGACCTGATTCAACAATAACGCGGGCATTTGATATTTGCGACCATTTAACAGGTATTCCAAGCCATGAATCGCTCGAACCCCAGCGCCCGGGACCTACAAGAATGTAATACCGTTTCTCAGTTATCATTTTCTGGTTCAACTGCTCTATCATCAAAGCCATTTCCTGGTTCCTTGCTGAATCAAACGCATCCGGCTTTACATATATCACATCATAAATTCCATTTATAATTCCATTCCCCATAGCATTATGCGAAAACAGCAAGGTGTCTTCATAAGAAGTATCCTCAAGGCTGATATCAACTATTTCTTTGTTTTCAACAATAGGACGAATTTGCAGCAGATTGAAGATTTTAGGTTTATTAAGCGGACGATCAAGGTTCACGGCAAATTCAATCTCCACATGTTTATTCATCGCTTTATGACCCATGTCAAGGACATCGGCAAGTATTTGCGCAAGAGGGAAAACATTGTGACTCAGGATATTGCTAAAAGTAACAACACGTTTACCTTCATCAAACATGCCATCACGAAGCTGGTTTGAATGAAAATCAAGAGTAGAAGCCACAAACCGCAGGGCATTATGACTCTCGGCTTCCGAGATGCCGGGTTTAAAAATATTCACTCCGTCATCAGTACTTGGATAAAAGCTCTGAGGGTCGAGGTCAAGGGCATAAAAAATATTCTGGGTTTCTTTTAAAGCCATTTTTACTGAACTCAACTGTAATACCTTTTTAGGATATTTTGGTGAGAACCTAAGTGTAACTCCTCCGTCAACAATGTATTTTCCCAAACCATATGCAATATTGGCAATTCCGTCTTCAGGCTTTTCAGGGTCAATAGGATAGAAATTCACTGACCTGGCTACACCTGAAATAGTTGGATAAAACATTCCCTTGTATTGCTGCCCGCATACTTCCTGTAATATCACAGCCATTTTTTCTTCATCTATCACATTGGTAGTTGCACTTGTATAAGCCTTGCTGTTCTTATAAAACACCGAAGCATACACGCTTTTTATCGCAATGGAGATCATATCTGTCATCAGTCGCTTGTCGTTTCGCACATTAGGTATCATATAGGTGCTATAAATACCTGCAAACGGCTGATAATAGGAATCTTCAAGCAGACTCGACGAGCGGATCGCAATAGGGTTCTTAATTATAGATACAAAAGTTAAAAGTGCCTCATGAATTCTCAGTGGCAACCGTGCCTTTATAAAAGCCTGAAGTATTTCTTCGTCGGGAATATCGGATAAGGCGATTCTATGAAGCCTGTTTTCTTCCATGAATTCATCGAATACGTCAGTACAGAGCACAACAGTTCGCGGAATAGTGATCAGAGTATCGGGATAATCGCCAAAAACATGATTCTGTTTTATCAGACTGTCGAGAAAAGCCAGTCCACGGGCTTTTCCACCTATCGAACCATCGCCGATACGCGTAAAATTCAGATATTCATCAAAGCTTTTACGGTTAAATCTGGCAATAATACCGCGTGATTTGTTCTGACGATACAATGCAATGGCATCAAAAACAAAGTGCCGGACCTCAGTAAGGTCCTGAAAATCTTCAGGTTTTAGCTCTCTGAAAAGCTCAGCCAGCGAAAACAAGGCTCTGGCTCGTAACCACTTGGAAATATGATTTCTGTAAATATGATAAGTCAGCGATCTGTCAGGAACTTCAAATATCTTTTGTTGCAGGGCTTTAAGATCGGAGGCGCGGGTGATCTCTTCATGAGTATCGGGATCAACAAAAACAAAATCGCCAAAAGCAAAATATTCAATAATAAAATTCTTTAACTCCAGTGTAAGTGTTTTTGAAAGCTTATAAATAAAGCCCACTTTCATTTCCCTTGCATACTGCTGATTTTCAATATCTGACGATTGCAGCAACATGGGCATGAACGGATCATCAAGTTTAACTTTCTGAAACAGCTTAATGCCCGCCTGATTATCCTGAACTCCATTGCAACTATAGCTTATATCGCTGATTATTCCCAGTAGGTTATGTTTGTATTTTTCATACATCCTGATAGCCTCTTCATAACTGGTAGCCAGAAGGATTTTAGGTCTGCCGCGCATACGAAGCATCATCTGGTGTTCATTAAGACCTTCGGTCATAAAAGCCTGACTTTGTTTGAAAATGATTTTATATATCAAAGGCAGATAGACCGAATAAAAACGTATGGAATCTTCAACAAGCAGGATTGCCTGCACTCCTACCTCATTGATATCGTGCTCGGCATTTCGCATGTCTTCAATCAGTTTGATTATAGCCAGCAAAATATCTGAGTTCCCAAGCCATGAAAATATATAGTCAATACCACTAAGGTCGTCCTGTGCTATTTTTATTGAAACCTCACGCGAAAAAGCTGTAAGCACAACAATAGGAATATTAGGATACTCTGCTTTGATTTTTTTTGCCATATCAAATATATCTTCTCCCCCATCGCTCAACATTGAAATAACAAGGTCAATATTTTCTTCTTTAAGTATTTGAAAAGCCTGATTACTTGAACTGGCAATAAGAAACTGAGGCGGATAACGAAGATTTAGAGATACATATTCATTGAAAATCTGTTCGTCAACTCTTCCATCACCTTCCAGAATAAATATATCGTATTCGCTTGCTATCAGAAGCACATTATAAATCCTTTTCTTCATCAGCCCGACAAATGCAGTATCCTTAAAATGATACCTGGCTGCCATTATCCTTTTGATCTTATCCATACTTTGAGTTTTAGAATACAAACCTAAGTTAAAAATGCGAAATTGTATCAAAACGGAATAATTTTTGTAATTTTGCAGCACAATATCCATATGGGGCTGACCGGTTTTGACAGCAAGGAAGTGGTATTGTAAGCATGCCGGGTGTTGTGTGTTTACCCGTTAACAACAATGCATACGCCAGAATAAATGGCAACAATTACAATTTCTCGTTAGCTGCTTAATCAGGAAGATTAAGTCGCTTTCTGTTTCCCGCAAAACCTCTCCAAACGGTGTTGTGGATGAAGCATCGAAAAAGTTTGGATAGAAAAAGTTTTGTTCCGGAGCTTTTTTGAAATAACAGGAACTAAGGATGAAGTAGGTTTGCCTTTCACTGGCTTTCATCCCTACAAAATATGAAAGGCTAAGCATGTAGAAAGCATTATTGCTGCTTGTTTGGACGAGGGTTCGACTCCCTCCAGCTCCACTAAAAACAATTAACCGGCTAAAAATCCCTCCTGCGGCTTATATATTGTTTTCAATCTTTTCCAAAGCTATTTTAAACCACACAGTATAATTTTCAGGATGTTTTTTTACATCGCTGAACAATTCTTTCATGTCAATCCATTTCCATTCGGCTACTTCTTCAGTGTTGATTACAGGGTCATCATTATGATAACCAAAAATAACATGATCGAATTCATGCTCGGTAAGACCATTGTCAAATGGAGCTTTATATATGAATGAAAGCTTCCATTCCAGATCGCAATCGAAGCCCATTTCTTCCATAAGGCGACGATGCGCAGCTTCAAGGGTAGTTTCTCCCGGACGGGGATGGCTACAGCAGGTGTTTGTCCATAATCCCGGAGAATGATATTTATGTAAAGCACGCCTTTGCAACATAAGCTCGCCTTTGTCATTGAAAATAAAAACCGAAAAAGCACGGTGAAGCAAAGCCAGTTCATGTGCCTTAAGTTTTTCCTCCACCCCGTTTGGGATATCATCTTTATCAACCAGAATAACTCTTTCCATATATTTTATCTTAATGGTTCCAAAATCTTCTCATCTGAAAGCAGCTAATTTTTCATGTTTTTAATAATACTGCTGTCAAAATATCAGCAATTACTGTTTTATTTATTTTTCCTTTTCACCGCTCTCAATGCTGCCTCAACAATATCAGGTGTGTCAAGGTTGAATTTCCGTATTAGTTCATCAGGAGTGCCACTTTCACCAAATTTATCTCTAACCGCAACCATCTCAAGTGGCTTGGGGTCATGAAGGGCAAGAGTCTGCGCAATACTGTCGCCAAGTCCTCCATTCATCTCATGCTCTTCAGCGCTTACAGCGCAACCGGTTTTCTTTACTGAGTCAAGAATAGCCTGAACATCAAGGGGTTTGATGGTGTGAATATTAATGATCTCGGCAGTTATTCCTTTATCTTTCAGAACCTTACAAGCTTCCAGGGCTCTCCATACCAGATGTCCGGCAGCAAAAACACTTACATCATTCCCGGGCTGAAGCAATATTGCTTTTCCGATTATGAATTCCTGGTTTTCCGGTATAAAATTCGGGACTTTGGGTCGCCCGAAACGCAGATACACAGGTCCGGAATGTTTTGAAGCTGCTATTGTTGCAGCTTTTGTCTGATTATAATCGCAGGGATTGATAACGGTCATATTGGGCAACATTTTCATCATACCAATATCTTCAAGCATCTGATGTGTGGCACCATCTTCGCCAAGGGTTATTCCTGCATGTGAAGCTGCAATTTTCACATTCTTGTTTGAATAGGCAATTGACTGCCTTATCTGGTCGTAAACCCGCCCTGTTGCAAAATTTGCAAATGTGGTTGCAAAAGGTATTTTACCGCCAATGGCAAGTCCGGCAGCAATTCCCATCATGTTGGCTTCCGCAATTCCTGTCTGAATAAAGCGTTCGGGAAAAGCCTCGGCAAACTCATTAAGTTTCAGTGAGCCTGTCAGGTCAGCACAAAGAGCCACAACATCGGTATTGGTTTTTCCAAGTTCCAGCATAGCAGCTCCAAATCCTGAACGGGTATCCTTACTTCCGGTATTTATATATTGATTCATATGATCTCTTTTTTTATCTAAAAACAAAAAGCATTACAAACAACTGATTTATAATGTGTTACACTCTAATAATCGCCTAAAGTTTCTTCAAGCTGTGAGAGGGCTGACTGCAATTGTGCATCGTTGGGCGGCGAGCCGTGCCATTGATGGCGGTCTTCCATGAAATCTACTCCCTTTCCCATTATTGTATGCATGAGTACCATTACCGGTTTTCCTTTGCCAGTAAGTGCTTTTGCCTGTTCCATTGCCGCAAGTAGCTCTTTAACATTATTTCCGTCAGTTTCAAGTACCTGCCAGCCAAAGCTTTCCCATTTATTTTTAAGGTTCCCTAACGGCATAACTTCATGCAAAGGACCATCAATCTGTTTTTTATTATAGTCAATTACAGCTATCAGGTTATCCACTTTTTTTGCAGTTGCAAATATTGCTGCTTCCCACACCTGACCTTCCTGTATTTCACCATCTCCCATAAGTACATATACATGGTAAGGGTCCTTGTTCAACTTTTTGCTTAAAGAATATCCAATAGCTACTGAAAGCCCTTGTCCCAGCGAGCCTGAAGCAACCCTCACTCCGGGCAACCCGTCGGCAGTGGCAGGATGCCCCTGCAACCTTGAGTTTAGCTTACGGAAACTCCCAAGTTCAGCAATGTCAAAATAGTCGCTTCGTGCAAGAACACTGTACCAGCCCGCTGAAAGATGCCCGTTCGACAGGAAAAAAACATCCTCTCCCATGCCATCCATTTTAAAACCGGCAGGGTCATGTTTTAAAATTCTTAGATAAAGCGCAGCAAAAAATTCAGCACAACCCAATGGCGCTCCGGGATGTCCGGATTGTACGGCATGAATCATCCTTAAAACATCCCGCCTTATCTGCGATGCAAGATTACTTATCTCTTTTTCTGAGTTCATAAAATTGAATAAATTACTTATAAGCCGTAAATATGAGAGTTCAAAAATATATATTTTATCCGGATAGGCTATCTTTTTAAAACTGCACTTCTGGTAATTATGCCTAAACTATCTGGATTTCAATAATTTTCTAAACTTTTAAAATCAGAATGATGGAAAGTTTTTGACGACACAAACCTTAAGCCCGGCAAATAGTTTTTTTCAAACACTTTGAAATTCATACAAAACAAAGAACTTTGCGCAATCGTTATATTAAACCGTTAAATACCCCAAAACTCAAATTTGTTCTGTAATGAAACTTATTTTTAGGATATTTCTACTGATAGCTTTAGTTAATTGTGGTTCAATTAAATTGACTGCCCAAACCAAACATGGATTTATTCATGAAGAAGAACAGGAGAAACAATGGGTTGACTCGGTTTATAATTCATTAACCATTGATGAACGCATAGCCCAGCTTATGATGGTGCGTTCGTTTTCGAACCGCAATCAGAAATATACCGATTCCATCGCCAGAATGCTGGCAAAATATAATATAGGCGGGGTTATTTTTTTTAAAGGAACACCAGTCTCACAGGTTCAGATGACCAATAGGTTCCAGAATGTAGCTAAAACTCCGTTGTTAATTGCCATGGATGCCGAATGGGGACTGGCAATGCGCCTCGACAGTGTTATCAGTTTTCCCCGACAACTTGCTCTGGGTGCTATTGAAGACGATATGCTGATCTTTGATATGGGGCTTGAGATTGGAAGGCAGCTTAAACGGCTTGGAGTGCATATAAATTTTGCTCCTGTGGCAGATGTGAATGTTAATCCTTTGAACCCTGTGATAAACAGTCGTTCGTTTGGTGAAAACAGGATTTTTGTCGCCCATAAAGCTCTTGCCTATATGAAAGGATTGCAAAATATGGGTGTAATAAGCGTAGCCAAGCACTTTCCGGGACATGGCGATACCGATAAGGATTCGCATTATATTTTACCACAGATAAATAAGCCTTTTTCAGAAATTGACAGCCTACACCTTTTCCCTTTTAAATATCTGATAGAAAATGGAATAGCAGGGGTAATGCCGGCTCATTTATCAGTTTCTGCCATTGATTCTCGTCCAGGATCAATTTCAAGTCTGTCACCTCTGGCAGTCAATGATCTGTTAAAAGAGAAACTGGGTTTTAAAGGTCTGGTTTTCACTGACGGACTGGAAATGAAAGCAGTGGTTGACTTTGCTTCTGCAGATTCAGTTGAAATCAAAGCCCTGCTTGCCGGAAACGATGTTTTGATCTTACCTCTGAATGTTCCAAGAGCAATTACAAATATTAAAAAGGCTATTGCCAGCGGACTTTTACCCAAAAACCTCATTGAAGAAAAATGCAGAAAAGTACTTAGCTGGAAATACAAAGTGGGACTTGCCAATCATGAAGAAATACCAATTGAAAATCTTTACAGCGATCTAAACACACCTGAAACCGAACTTATCTACAGGCGCCTCGCGGCATCATCGCTGACGCTTCTGAACAATAATGACAATCTGATTCCAATCCGAAGTCTTGATACCCTCAAAATAGCTTCAGTAGAAATCGGATATTCAAAAAACACAAGCTTTTCTGACAGATTAAAGAATTATGCTCATGCTGATGTGTTTACTATTGAGAAATCGGCTTCAGCAGCCGGTTTTAATGAACTACTGAATAAATTAAAAGCTTACAATCTGGTATTTGTATGTGTGCGAAACACGGGGCAAAATCCTCCTGAATACGGCATAAACAGCCTTACCCGAAGATTTGTCCGGAACCTTTCGGATAAAGTAAAAACAGTGATGATACTGACAGGCAACCCATACAGTCTTAGGTTATTTGAAAATGCTGAAAATCTTAATGCAATCATGGTTACTTATCATGATACCGACCTCAGTGTTGATCTTGCTGCTCAGGCGTTGTTTGGCGCCATTCAGGTAAGTGGTGAATTACCGGTAAGTCCTTCGCAAAATTATAAAGCAGGTGATGGGGTAAAAACTGAAGAATTGAAAAGGTTGCAATATTCAATTCCTGAAGAAACAGGCATCAGATCGGAATGGCTGCAAAAAGCTGACTCCATTGCATTGAAAGGTATTGTTGAGAAAGCCTATCCGGGTTGCAGGGTTCTGGTAGCACTTGAAGGAAGGGTCATTTACGATAAAAGCTTTGGGCACCACACTTACGATAGAAAAAGAAGGGTTAGGAATGATGATATTTATGATATTGCTTCAATCACAAAAATTGCAGCTACTACATTGGCTGTCATGAAATTATATCAGGACAACAAGCTTGATGTTGATAAAAAACTCTCATATTATCTGCCGGAGTTGAAAAACACGGATAAAAACAATATTGTGATCCGCGATATTATGGCTCATCAGGCAAGATTACAATCCTGGATACCTTTTTACAAGAAATACCTGAAAAACGGTAACCCTGACCCGGCATTTTTCAGTAATACTAAAAAAGGGGATTTTGTTATAGAAGTTGCAAGAAATCTGTATATGGACAAATCGCAGATAGAAAAGATCCATGATAGTATTGCTGCGTCACCATTTTCAAAACGCAGAGGATATCTTTACAGCGACCTTGGGTTTTTCTGGCTGAAGCAATTAGTGGAACGTATTGCAGGAGTTACCATTGATGAGTTTGTGCATGAAAATTTTTACAAATCTTTGGGAATGAGCAATACAGCTTTTAATCCCCTTAAAAAATTCGATACTGACAGGATTGTCCCTACCGAAGATGACCGTGAATTCAGAAAGCAATTGTTGCAGGGTTATGTTCATGATCCGGGAGCAGCCTTGCTGGGAGGTGTTGGCGGACATGCCGGATTATTCTCTTCTGCCAGTGATCTGGCTGTTTTAATACAAATGATGATGAATAAAGGTTATTATGGCGGACAGCAATATCTTACCCCACAGGTGCTTTCAGAATTCACACGCACTCAGTTTCCGCTCAACAATAACCGGCGTGGAATGGGATTTGACAAGCCTCAACTGGTGAAAGAGGCTTATGGTCCTACCAGCATCTCGGTTTCAGCTTCAAGTTTCGGGCATTCAGGCTTTACAGGAGTTTATGCCTGGGCTGATCCAAAATACGAACTTGTTTATATATTTCTTTCGAACCGGGTTTATCCCTCAGCCGATAATGGCAAGATCAATAAGCTAAATATCAGAACCAATATTCATCAGGTTTTTTATGAAGCTCTTGAAAAAAGAAATAAACAGGAATATGACCCATTGATACACTGAATCATATCCCCAAAAATCTTCTTTAAAACTATTACCGATAAACCGGTATAAGGTTAATTCACCTTGAACAGATCGTCCTTAAGTTTGGAATTAACTTTTACTGACAGCACTTTCATATCAAAAGACTGAGGACCACTTGTCTGTTTAATTGAAAAGGGAAACTTCACTTTGCTGACCTCTCTATAATCAGCAATTTCAGTTACGCCATTTTCACTGATTAATTTGATTCTCAAACCTGTTTCAACATCAAAATACTGAGTTTCAGTCCTTGAAGTAGGATATGTAATCTCAACCTTATAGGCTTCCTTTTCTCCAACAGTTTCAATTCCCTTCAATTCGCGTTTGATATTATATTTATCATAATACAGTTCAATATTCATAACGGACTGAAATTTTAAATCCTCAAGCAATTCTCCTTCAATTGGTTGCTCACCCATAGGAGAGGTAAATATTCCTTTAGTTCCGTCAAAAATTTGTTTTGAGAATATTGTTCCGCCACTTCCCATTTCCATCCTGTATTTATCCGGAGCTTTCAAATAAGTGTCAATATTCAGCGACATCCCCTGGATTTCAGAAATAGCCGAAATACTGACATCTTTTATCCCTTTAAGGTTTTTCTCACCGCCAATTGCATTTATATAAGCTCCAATGACTTCATCGGCATTCATGCCTTCAGGAGCAGCTTTTAGTTTTTTAGCCGGATCATATTCATTGCCATCTTCATCAAAATAAAGTATCTTCCCGGTTGAAGAAAATCTCTTCAAGCCTTCAGCAATTTCTGAAGCATTTCCAACTACAAGAATATTGACATTATTTGGCATTAAATATTTATTTGCCGCTTTAAGTATATCATTTTCATTTATGGCAGCCAACCGCTGGAGGTAAGTTGTGTAATAATCGGCAGGCAAATCATAACGGGCAATATTCAATGCAAAATTTGCGATGGTCTGGGGATCTTCAAGCGAAAGAGCAAAATTCCCGTTCATTTCATTTTTGAACAGATTTAACTCATTTAACGGAACAAGCTCGTTTTGCATACGTCTGATCTCATAAAGGATTTCATTCACAGCACTATCAGTGGCTATGGTTCTAACGTCAGTATTGGCTACAAACGATCCTACAAGTTTACCGCTGCTCAGGCTGGAATATGCTCCATAAGTAAATCCGTGGGTTTCGCGCAGGTTATTAAACAATCGTGAGGTGGCCACCGCCCAGAATACTGTTCATGACCCTGGCACTGATAATATCTTCGGCACCGGGTTTTAAATCAACTGGAAAACCAACCCTGATAACCGACTGCACAGCGTTTGGACGATCAACAACAGCCACACGTACACCTTTTGGCGGCATAGGAGTTGGATAACTATGTTTTGGTACCAGGCCCCGCTCCCATTTGCCAAAATAATTCTCAACTATTTTCTTTATTTCATCAAACTTAACATCACCTACAACTGCCATATAGGTAATTTCGGGTTTATAGTAAGTATTATAAAATCTCTCACAGTTTTCAAGAGTAATGTTTTCAAGACTTTTCTCAGTAATGTTCAAACCATAGGGATGATTGCTGCCATACAACAACACATTGTTAACCCGCGCTGCAACAGATGATGGTTCATTTTTACCAGCCATAAGTCCTGACAAAGTCTGGGTTTTTACTCTGTTAAAATGTTCTTCTTCAAAACGGGCATTGATTATAACATCAGCAATAAGCTCAGCCAGTGTTGAAGTATATTTTGAAAGTCCGGAAGCATATAACCCACCGGCATACACACTCATGGAAGCTCCTATGAAATCAATTTCTTCATCAATCATTTCCTTAGTACGGTTTGCTGTAGCTGTTCGCAGTATTCCGCCTGTAATATCTGTCAAACCTGCCATTTCTTTGTCAAACACAGGGTCGTAATCAAATACGAGAGAATAGGTTACGCGAGGGACTTTGCTGTTTTCTACCACAAAAACACGCAAGCCATTATCCAGGGTAAATGATCTTGCTTCACCAATTTTAATTTGTGGTGCAGGACCCGGTTCAGGCATTTTTGAACGGTCAATCTGAGCATAAGCTGCTGAAAATATCGAAATTGTTAGTATAGTAAAAAATATCTTTTTCATTGTCATACCTCCTGTTATTGTTGTGATTTAGGTAAATAATGTAAAACCACACGGTTATCTTCTCTCAGATATTGCTTTGCCACGCGGTTTAAATCGTCACGAGTAACTTTCATATAGCGGTCAATTTCGGTATTTATCAGTCCGGCATCGCCATAAAAAATATGATACTCAGCAAGATTATCGGCTATTGACGACATACGAGCATTGGAAGTGATAAAACTGGCTTCCTGCATATTTTTAGTTTTCTGAAATTCATGTTCGCTAATTCCTTCATTAATAACGATCTTTATCTGCTCGTCAATTGCCCTTTCAAGATCACCTGCTTCAACACCCATATTAGCTATTCCAAAAACCAGATAAAGCCCCGGATCGGCAAGCGGGAAAGGGAAAGAAAAAACTGCAAGTCCTTTTTGTGCATCGTCAACAATGGCTTTGTACATACGCGAACTCTCTCCGCCCGAAAGTATATTTGTGAGCATCTCAAGAGCATAGCTGTCCGGATGGCCTTTTTCAGGAATACGGTATGCCTGAATAACAGCAGGCAATTGAATATTATCGTAAACAATATCTCTGATCTCACCCTGCAAAGGAGGTTCAACAATCTGAGGACGATAAAGCTCAGCCTTGCCTTTTGGGATATCGGCAAAATATTTTTCAACAAGCTTTCTTGTGGTTTTCACGTCAATATCACCTGCAATCACGAGCACTGCATTATTCGGAACATAATAAGTTTTATGAAAATCCTGGAACTCCTTAAGCTGAGCCTGATCAATATACTGAACTGAACCTATTGGCAGCCAGTTATATGGGTGTTTGGTATATGCACGTTTGAACACTTCTTCAATTACCGAACCATAAGGGCGGTTATCATAGCTCTGGCTACGTTCTTCCTTTACCACACTGCGCTGGGTTTCAACACCTACACTGTCAATAACAAGATGCAACATGCGTTCAGATTCCAGCCATAAAGCCAGCTCAAGCTGATTTGAAGGCAACAGTTCATAATAATGGGTTTTATCCTGCGAAGTATAGGCATTGACCTGCCCACCCGCATTCTGTACGATTTTAAAATACTCGCCACGAGGAATATTTTCTGAACCTTCGAACATAAGATGTTCCATAAAATGAGCAAAACCAGTGCGGTCAGCTCTTTCGTTCTTCGAACCTACATGATAGGTAACAGTTACAGCCACAACCGGGGTAGAATTGTCCTGTTGTAAAATAACATGCAATCCGTTTTTAAGATCGTACTCTTCAAAAGCGATCTTACGCTGTTGTGCTGTCAGCATGAATGAAAACAGCAATAATGCCGTTAAAAACCATAATTGTTTGAATTTCATAATAATAAAAGGATTTAAAATAAAATTGAAATACAGATAAACTGAAAAGATTTTTTAGATAGTGCAAAAGTATTAAAATACAAAGCATTAAATGCCCCGATAGCTGTTAAAATTTCCTAAACCAGAGGGGAAATTGTAAATATCAGTATAGTTCTAAAAAATGTCTTTTTTAAAGCAGATTATCGTTTTCTGAAAACAGGATACAGCATATTGTCCTTAATTACCAAAACCAGAGCAATGATATAAAAGCTGTCCATTAACAACAGATATAAAAATTTCTGAAATTCAGAGCTGTGATATGCAGTGAGAAGTATGAGAAAGATAACATGAAACAGATAAAATATTCCAAAATTTAGAAGCAATGATTTTAAAGCTGATTTTCGGTTCAATACAAGAAAAAGAAACAACTGCCACGACAGCACAATAACAAAAGGCTGCAAAATACCGCCAAACGCCTGAGGGAATGAAGCCTTACGATTATCAATCAAGGCCCTGACCTTGAACTGATATGTTGTTTCTACTTTTTCAACTTCAACACTTGTATCTTTTTTAATGGCACTTAAAACCACATTGGATCCAAAAGTCACAACTCTGGCGTAAAAAACCTCAATTCCGTTTTGCCATCCCAAAAACACAATGATGGTAATGAGGATAAGAGCTATTATTTTATTGCGTGTTGAAGTAAGTAAGCCCATTGTTATTGAAATTTAGAATTATTGTTCACATCCATATATTCACTGTTTCGAATCCGGAAGCTTATTCATAACATTGTGTTTCAAGATATTACTTTAAATTTTAACCGATCTGTAACGCCACATCCATATAAGGAAAACAAGAAAGCCAAAAAGAATATTCCAGAAATAATCATGTACCTGATGAAAGATGTCAACATAATACTTTCCAATAAATCCCATAGTGTAAAACCTGAAATTATTGACAACAAATACTGATAACATAAACACTACCAGTGTTATAAGTCTTTGGTACCACTTTACAGGCGAAAGAATACTAAGATAAAAAACAAAAATATAAAAAGTATATGCTGTACATTCCATTATTACCTGCATAGTATAGCCCGCTACCGTAATTTTTGGAAAAGCCGGACTTTCTACAGGTATAAATAACAACTTCCCGAATTTCACGGCTGATTCTAATGTAAACCTCACAAAAAAGTCTTCCACCGCCGGACGAATTGATGGCAGATGCAAAACTGCATTGGTTATCAGCCATAGCAGAACAGCGAACAACAGCGGAAGGAAATGTTTCAGGAAACTGCGGTAAGCTTCCTTTTTGCTTTGCTTATCGCTATATTTTTTTCTTCTTTCTTTCTTATTAAGATTGCTTTTTGATGACATTAAAATTCCCCGTTAAAATTATAATTAAACTGCCTGCAAACTTCAAAATTAAAAAATTTTCGTCTATCACTGATAATTTTAGCAAAAAATTTAACATTAAACTAACCAAAAGGTTTTATGCATACAATATATTCCATTAATAATAAAAACCATGATCAAATATTGATTTCTAAATATAAACTCATCCTGATAAAATTAAAACATAAAATTTGACCTTAATATCCCTGTTGAACAAATAAAGCTAAACAACATGTTTAATAATTGTATTTTTTGAATAGTTGTATTTTTGCCGAAAATAATTTTATACAATGCTCGGGACTCTTTTTAAAACTATTTCTTTACTGAACTTACTTTTGGTCTTTACATTTTATTCCCATGCCCAGTACTATTCAGCAGGTCAGGATCCAGCTTCGCAAAGATGGCGGCAGATCAATACCAGTTCGTTTAAGCTGATATATCCGGAAACATGGGAGAATAAAGCACATAAGCTGGCTGGTTTCCTTGAAATCATTAAAGAGCCTATCAGTAATTCACTGGATTCCAAACCATCAGAAATCCCTGTAATCCTTCATAATCAGTCAGTCCTCAGCAATGGGTTTGCAGTGTGGGCACCCAAAAGAATAGAAATGATAACTACGATTCCAGATGATAACATTGCAACTGACTGGATGAAACATCTTGCCATACATGAATATCGTCATATTGCACAAATAGAAGGCTTAAACAAGTCAACCACAGGATTTTTATCAAAATTGTTCGGGCAGCATATACTGGGTGCAGTAGTAGGATTACATTTGCCGCTCTGGTTCCTTGAAGGAGATGCAGTACTTGTTGAAACTGCTATGACCAACAGCGGGCGCGGACGTATCCCTGACTTTATTTCTCCTCTTACCGCCCAATTGCTCGAAAAAGGAGCATATAGTTACGACAAAGCAATTATGGGTTCATACCGCGACATGGTTCCCGACCATTATACCCTTGGTTATCACATGGTTGCAATGACGCATAATCAGTTTGGGTTCGAACCTTTTTTGAAATCCATGAAAAATATTGCGCGACTTCCTATTATTCCCGGTTCATTTTCGCGAGGTCTAAAAGAAACAACAGGAATGAATTCAAGTGGTTTATACCGGCATACAGTTAGCAAGCTCAAAAAAGAATGGACGGAACAAAACAGAAACTTCACTATTTCTGAATTCAGAAGGATAGAAGCCGGCAGCGACTTTGACTATGCTGAATATATAAACCCTCACTATGTTGATGACAGCACTTACATAGCCTTCCGGACTGCTCCGGGAGATATACCCCGTTTGGTCCTGATTGACAGACATGGATCGGAAAAAATCATTTTTACACCCGGTTTTGGGTTTTATGACTTTCTGTGCTTTGCTGAAGATATTGCCGTATGGGCAGAAATTACCATAGACCCTCGATGGGAATACCGTAACTGGAGTAATATCAGGATTTTTGATATCACAACTGGTGAAAGCCGACTGATAACTCAAAAAGCACGTCTGCAATCGCCTGTACTTTCACCCGATGCATCGAAAATTGCTGCTATCGAAGTTGATGAGCAAAACGAATGGGCGCTTACAATTATTGATACTAAAACCGGAGAAGAAATACAAAGAATAAACGATCCTGAAATTGATTTTTTGCTTGAGCCTGAATGGAGCCATTGTAGTGAATGTATCATTGCTGTTGCCTTTAATGAGGATTCCGGAAAAACTATAGTTAAAACAAACATTCAGCAGCCCCGTTTTCAAGGTTTGTTTCATGCCGGATTCACTGAGATCAGCAAACCGGCTTTTGCTGATGACTCTCTGATCTATTTCACCGGTACATGGAGCGGACGCGATGAGATTTACGCATGGAACACTGAAGAAAAACAGCTTTACCATATTCTTGCAGCAGAATACGGAGCCACTAATATTGTTTTATCCGATGACGAAACAAGGTTTTTGTTCTCAGAATTTACTGCTGAAGGATATAAAATTGCTGAATGTACCAACATTAAAAAAACGCCGGTTGAAATAAAAGATATCAGAAACAACCTTTTGCCATTGTACAGCTCTGCAACCCGATCATTTCAAATGATTACCGATACCATTGCTGCAACTGATACTTTGTTCAGATCAATGCCTTTTATCAAAAGACAGAACAGAATGAATTTTCATAGCTGGCTTCCGGCATTTCTGGATGTGGAGGATATGACCCTAAAACCCGGAGTTTCTGCATTCTCACAAAACTATCTGGGAACTGCCATTTCTGCTATACGATATGAATATGACCCAAAAGATAAAAGGCATGAGGTTTCGTATGATTTATCACTACAATCATCGTACCCTGCTTTTGATCTTGGATTTGGTATTGGCAGCGAGAATCCGGCTAAAAAAGAAGATTCAAAGTCAATTTATGCTTTTATGAACATTTCAGCAAGTCTGCCTCTGGCTTTTAATCACAATGCAATCATCTACGGAATTCTTCCTCAGATAAGCAATCACAACACATTCCTGTTATCTCACAAATTTCTTGCAAGGTTGAGTCCTGTATCATACTCATTGTCGTTATACGCACATAAAAGAATGGCAATGCGCGATTTGTACCCGCAATTCGGAATATCCACTGTGGCAGGTTTCAGCCATACCCCCTTCAATCACACAAAATATTTCACTGATATAGATGCAGGGGATATCGCATACGGAGCTGTCGCTGTATTTTTACCCGGTTTGTTAAAACACCATAGTTTGAGGGTATATGCAGGGATACAGAAAAAAACGAACGAAAATGCCTATTTTAACGATAAAATCCGTTTTGCCCGAGGCTATAACGATGTCCCACTAAATAATGAAATGCTTACTTTATCAGCAAGTTATTCTTTTCCATTTGCGTATCCTGATTTTGCCCTTGGTTCAGTTATTTATGTAAAACGACTAAGAGCCAATATGTTTACCGATCACAGTAGGACTGTCTTTGATTTGCCGGAACATTCAACTGTTTCAGCAGGTTTTGATATAATTGCTGATGCACATCTACTGCGCCTGCCAATGCCTTTTGAATTTGGCTTAAGAACAGTATATCTGCAGGATCTGGATAAGATCGCTTTTCAGTTTTTATATGGAGTTGATTTTTATGCTATTGGAAATGCGTTTAGAAAAGGAAGAGTATTGCCGCCAAAATACTAACATGGCTTATTGCTGATAATCAGTGAAATCAGTTTGTGTTTGCTGAAATTCATTTTCTTCAGAACCGAAAAGTTCAAGCCACATTGCAAATGACTCTACTCTTCTGATTTATCGGGCAGCATAGGAACAAATCTAAATGCTCCATGTTTTTCAGTTGTAAATTCCCCATCAGCAGTTTTGTGAACTACTGTCATAATCTGAACATCATCGGGTCCCATAGGTAAGACCATCAGTCCGCCGGGTTTCAGTTGTTCTGCCAGAATTTTGGGAACATGAGAAACTGCTGCAGTAATGAGTATTTTATCAAAAGGTGCAAAAGTAGGAAGCCCGGCAAATCCATCACCATAAAACACTTTAATGCTTCCATATCCTATTTTGGGAAGAAATTCTTTTACCTTTTTAAACAATGATTTATGTCTTTCAATGGTAAAGACCCTGGCACCCATCTGAGCCAGAATACAAGCCTGATATCCTGAACCTGTTCCTATTTCAAGTATCCTATCTCCTTTCTCAACCTTCAGCAACTGGGTTTGAAAAGCTACAGTAAAAGGCTGTGAGATAGTTTGTCCTGCGCCAATAGGAAATGGTTTGTCATCGTATGCAAATTCAAGGAAAGTAGATTCAAAGAAAAAATGCCTTGGCAGGGCATCAATGGCTGCAAGTACCTCTTTTGATGTAATTCCTTTACTTCTGATAATTTCCACTAACTTTCTGCGCATTCCTTTATGCCGGTAATTATCTTCGAGGGTAATAGCCATAACAAAGTAAAAAGCAGATCAATTAAACAAAATTTTGAGATTTTGCAAATGTAAGCATTCAATCTATTAAAATTGATAGCTTTGCAAAAAAAAGCAATGTTGAAGATCGGTGTTCTTGGAGCCGGGCACTTAGGAAAAATACATTTAAAGTGCATTAAGCAAATAGATGATTATCAATTAGTTGGATTTTATGATCCAAATGAAGAAATTGCAAAACAAGTAGAAATTGATAAAAATGTAAAACGCTTTACCGATATCGAGAAACTGATTGACGAAGTGGATGTTGTAGACATTGTTACGCCTACTGTTTCGCATTTTGATTGTGCACAAAGGTCTTTAAAGAAATTCCGTCATGTTTTTATTGAAAAACCTATAGTTGCAACTCCTGATGAGGCACTAAGGCTCATTGACCTTGCTACTGAGGCAGATGTAAAAGTTCAGGTAGGCCATGTTGAGAGGTTCAATCCTGCTTTTCTGGCTGCCCAGCCCTACATCAGCAATCCTATGTTCATTGAGGCTCACCGTCTTTCGCAATTCAATCCTCGCGGTACTGATGTACCTGTCGTTCTTGATCTTATGATACATGATATTGACATAGTTTTGAATGTAGTTCAATCAAATGTTAAAAAGATAAATGCCAGCGGTGTTTCAATTGTAAGCGACACCCCTGACATTGCCAATGCACGTATTGAATTTGAAAACGGCTGTGTAGCAAATCTTACTGCCAGTCGTATTTCAATGAAGAATATGAGAAAATCGCGTTTTTTTCAGCGCGACAGCTATATTTCAGTAGATTTCCTGGATAAGGAACTTGAGATCATACGCTTACAAGACCTTCCATCAGGAACTAACAATCCGTTTGCATTGGTATTAAAAATGGGTTCCGGAAAACCTGATAAACAACTGTTATTTGAAAAGCCGGTAGTTCCTGAGGTTAACGCCATTGTTGAAGAATTAAAAAGTTTTCATCATGCCATAATGAATAACAAAACCCCTCCGGTTACTATTTTTGATGGGTATGCTGCTCTTGAAGTTGCCCACCAGATAATCAACAAAATAAATCAGTTGCCGGCAAACCTGATTTAAGCAATATACCACACCCGTAAACGTTCATAATCCATTGAATATCCCTCTTCTTTCAGCTACAGGTTTGAACATGATCAACTACAGACTTATCTATCCTATCCTGCTCATTTTCACAACATTACTGTTCAATTCATGCAATCCTGATAATGATAAGGGTATTCCTTCCTATATTCACATTGAAAAAATTGATCTTGTTACAACCCCTCTTCAGGGAACTGCCTCACATAAAATCGTTGATGCCTGGGTTTACATTGACAACAAGCTTATAGGTGCTTTTGAGTTGCCGGCAACATTTCCTGTACTCAGATCAGGAAATACTGAAATAAAGATCTATGCAGGCATCAAAATAAACGGGATTGCAGCAGTACGCTCTCCCTATCCTTTTTATAAACCAATTTTTGTTTCTGCTGATCTGATACCCGAAAGGATTGACACACTGCGTAACCTGACAACAACATATGAGCAAAGCACCACATTTGAATGGCTTGAAGATTTTGATTCAGGCGCTCTGAGCATTGATACCACTTCGCTTAGCGCAACTAAACTTCACCGTACTTCAGACCCCTCTCTGATTTTCAAATATAAAAACGAGAGAAATGATTACTCAGCAATGGCAACGCTTAGTGGCGATTCAACACTTTTTGAATGTGCCACCATTGAATATTTTGAATTACCAAAAACCGGAACTCCGGTTTTTCTTGAAATGAATTACAAAAACGATTTCAACTTAACTGTCGGGTTAATTTATATTACGTCAACACATGAAGTTCATCAGCATTCAGTTCTTATTCTGAATCCTACTGAAGAATGGAACAAAGTGTATATTAATTTCACACCTACAATTTCCGTTCTTTATTTTGCACAGAAATTCAAAGTGTTTATTGGTATGATGAAAAACGACCCATCAGTGACTGCAACAATTTATCTGGATAATCTTAAACTGGTTTATTAAAATAATCAAAAATCATTAAAACTGATTAAAAAAACTAACTTTACCAGCCCGCAAACAGCCATCATTAGCTCAATTAAATATGAATAAAAAGAAACAAGTTGCCAAATATGTTATAGCCGACTTACTTGCTGCAGTACTTGCCTGGAGTTTGTTCTTTCTGTACCGAAAATCAGTATATGATCCTGAAATACAGGTTAATCTGGGCAAAGTATATGCTGATGCAAATTATTATGTTGGGGTGACTATTATTCCTTTATTCTGGCTGACACTTTACGCTATGGCAGGCACGTACAGGCGTATTTATCGAAAATCGAGGCTGAAAGAACTTGGTCAGACCCTTATAATCACAATTATCGGCATTGTTATTATTTTCTTTGCACTCATCCTCGACGATATAATAATTTCGTATAAAACTTATTATCACTCACTTATAGTTCTTTTTGTATTGCATTTCGGCTTTACCTACATTTTACGACTGATCATCGCTTCTCACACCGCATATAAAATCCATCATAAAATAATAGGCTTCAACACCCTGATAATCGGCAGCAATGGAAATGCAGTAAAAGTATATACCGATATTGAGAACCAGGAAAAACATTCAGGTAATAAGTTCATTGGTTTTATTAATGTAGAACCATATAAAGACTATAAGATAGGGGAATTTCTCCCGCATCTCGGAAGTCTTTCCGATTTGAAAAGCATAGTACAGGAATATGAGGTTGAAGAGGTTATTATTGCCATTGAAAGATCGGAACATAAAACTATAGAGATGATAATCACACAGTTACAAGAACTGAATGTGATAATAAAAATAATCCCTGATATGCAGGATTTTCTGCTGGGCACTGTGAAGGTACAATCTATTTTCCACACACCTTTAATCCAGATATCTCCTGATCTGATGCCGCCCTGGCAGCAAAGCATCAAACGAGCGATGGATGTTGTACTTTCACTGATAGCAATGATAATATTGATCCCTTTCTATGTTTTCACAGCAATAGGAGTAAAGCTCAGCTCAAAAGGACCAATTATCTATTCACAGGAAAGAATAGGTTTGCACGGGAAACCTTTCAGGATGCATAAATTCCGTTCAATGTATTCCGATGCTGAAAAGGGAGTACCAATGTTATCGTCAAAAGCTGATCCACGAATTACACCTTTCGGCAGATTTATGCGTAAAGTCCGTCTTGATGAGATTCCACAATTTTACAGCGTGCTTATCGGCGATATGTCGCTGGTAGGTCCCCGCCCTGAGCGTCAGTATTATATTGACCAGATCGTACAAAGGGCACCCCAGTACATGCTACTGCAAAAAGTAAAACCGGGTATTACTTCATGGGGGCAGGTAAAATTCGGGTATGCCGAAAATGTGGATGAGATGATTGAAAGGCTTAAATACGACATTCTCTATATCGAGAATATGTCAATAGCTATGGATATTAAAATAATGATATATACTGTACTCATAGTAGTTACCGGCAGAGGGAAATAAAAGATCAAATTGAGCCTGTTTCTATCATCCTCACGATCAGTTCTATATCTTTATCTTCTCCATCAGGATCATATTTGATTTTCAGATCAAATCCAAAAATATTTGCAAAAGTCTGCCAGAAAAATACCCTGACCTTTCCACGAAATTCTTTTACAATATCGTATGTTGAATATCCTGTTTCACGATCAATGAGCTTTAATAATATCCAGCCCTGGGTAAAAGTAAGTTTCTTCAGGTCATCCTCAAATTCCAGACGTATCTTATCTTCAGCCTGTCTCATCAGCTCACGTTTTTCATATTCAGAACTAAGGTTCAAAAGCTGATTTTCATATTCCATCATCCTGATACTGGCTAAACGTGCGTAGGGATATGTTTTTTTTACATTCCGAACCAAACGGTTGAAACGAAATTCCTGAACAGCATTTTTAAATACGGGAGGGGCATATTTAACATATTCAGGCAAAGTAATGACAGCCAGAGTATCTCCATTAACATCAATTATGGCTTGCGTAACCACAGGCCATGAACTCTGGGAGCGTGCTCCGAAAGTCAGCAAAACAAGAAAAACAAAAACTAATGAAATCCTTTTCATAACTCTACCTGAATCTGGTATTAAAAACGTAAACAGACCGTCAATAATTATACCAAACTGAATCAGGCAACTTTTAAACGGGAAATCCCTGAGCGCTCAAGTTTGCTTTTGACATATTCCAGAGTAACATGTAACTCCTGATCCTGAGTACTTTCTGATGGCATTTCAAACATTGCATCAGTCATTATAGCTTCAAGGATTGAGCGCAGGCCACGGGCGCCAAGTTTAAACTCAATGGCTTTATCCACAATAAAATCAAACACCGATGGATCAAATGTAAGTGTTATGTTGTCCATCTCAAAAAGACGCTCGTATTGTTTTACAAGTGAGTTTTTAGGTTCTGTAAGTATTCTTATTAAAACATCCCTTTCCAGCGGGTTCAGGAAGGTAACAATTGGCAAACGTCCAACCAGTTCGGGTATCAGGCCATAGCGTTTCAAATCCTGAGGAGCCACATACTGCAACAAATTACCCTTGTTGAACTCAGTTCGTTCCTGTTCTTTTTTAAAGCCTATAACATTGGTTTGCAGGCGCGAGGCAATTATTTTCTCAATGCCGTCAAAAGCACCACCGGTTATAAAAAGAATATTCTGGGTGTTTATCTGTATCATTTTTTGTTCGGGATGCTTGCGCCCTCCCTGAGGCGGCACATTTACTATAGTGCCTTCAAGCATTTTGAGCAAAGCCTGTTGAACCCCCTCACCTGATACATCACGGGTTATGGAAGGGTTATCGTTTTTACGTGCTATTTTATCAATTTCATCAATGAAGACTATACCACGTTCGGCAGCTTTTACATCATAATCAGCCACCTGCAACAACCTTGTAAGTATGTTCTCAACATCTTCACCAACATAACCTGCTTCAGTAAGCACGGTAGCATCGGCAATACAGAACGGAACCTTGAGCAAACGGGCAATGGTACGGGCTAACAGGGTTTTACCCGTGCCGGTCTCTCCCGTTATTATGATATTTGATTTTTCTATTTCAACATCTTCAGGTTTATCCTTACCCTTAGGCTGCAGAATACGCTTATAATGATTGTAAACAGCAACGGCTATTACTTTTTTAGCTTCATCCTGCCCTATTACATACTGATCGAGATATTTTTTTATTTCAACCGGCTTAACAAGCTCCAGGCGCGAAGGATATTTTTTACTTTTTGAACCTGTAGATTCATAATTAATGATCTCGTTTGCTTCCATCACACAATAATCACAGATATGAGCACTGATACCGGTGATCATAATGTTTACATCGCGCTTGTCTCTGCCGCAAAACGAACATTTATCCGTACTCTTTGCCATGGCTTATGGTTATAAATTTACAGTCTGATGATTTAAGGGTTTAACAAAATTAACAATTTATTGCGAAACATGGTCTGTTTTTCAGTATTCTGTTTCAGATATGCCGAACTTAATTATTCATGATACTGAAATTCATTCTTTATTATGTTTAACAAGTACTTCATCAATCATTCCGTATTCTTTGGCTTCTTCGGCAGTCATCCAATAATCGCGGTCAGAATCCTTTTCAATTTTTTCAAAAGGTTGCCCTGTATGATCGGCTATTATCTGGTAAAGTTCTCCGCGAAGTTTAAGGATCTCTCTGGCAGTTATTTCAATATCCGAAGCCTGTCCCTGTGCTCCTCCCATAGGCTGATGTATCAATATACGACTGTGTTTCAATGCTGTGCGCTTTTCATGAGTGCCGGCACACAGCAATACAGCTCCCATTGATGCCGCTATACCGGTACATATTGTAGCAATATCGGGTCTGATATACTGCATGGTATCATAAATGCCCATACCGGCATAAACAGATCCACCGGGTGTATTCAGATAAATCATTATATCTTTTTTAGCATCTGCTGATTCAAGAAAAAGCAACTGTGCCTGAATGATATTGGCAACGTAATCGTCAATCGGGACACCAAGAAAAATGATCCTGTCCATCATAAGGCGAGAAAAAACATCCATAGTAGCAATGTTAAGCTGACGTTCCTCAATAATGGTAGGAGAAATGTAATTTGTTACCGCCGATGTGTAACGATTTAAAGTCAAACTGTTAATACCACGGTGTCTGACTGCATATTTATAAAATTCGTTCTGATTCATATATCCTGATTTTATTTTTTTATAATCATTTTATTAAACATCTGTTTCGTGAGTTTGTTCTTCATGTTCATGTTCATGAGCTGATGGACTACCGGTCAGTACATGGAATTCATCATGGGTTACTTCCTTTATCTGCAATCCCAGATTGTTCTTCATCACAGAAATTAATTTGCCGTAATATAACTGAGCTTCAATTTTTTCACTCTCTTTCTCGTCGCTCAGAATTCTATCAATTGTACTTTCAACCCATTCCTTATGTTCATCAATATGACCTCCAAACTGGTTCTTAAAATAACCTCTTACCACATTCTTTATTTCCTCCTGATCAACCTTTATATCAAATTTATCATAGATCTTTTCCCTTATCATATCCCATTTAATGCTTTTAACAAGCTCAGGAAATTCAGTGTCAATTTCTTCCCTGGTAAGAGAGTCTTCATTCCTGTCAAGCAAAAGTTTCTTCAGGAACTCTTCTGGAAGTCTGAATTCATGGAGTTCCATCAATTTTTCCTTCACATCATCAAAAAGTTTACTATCCGATTCAGGTTCATACCTAAAAGTTATACTTTCCGCGATCAATTCGCGAAACCTTGCCTCGTCAATATTCTCCTCATTAGGAAACAATCTTTTAAATAGTTCCTCATTTATTTCAGCAGGTATCATACGGGATATCTTGCTAACAGTAAACCTGAACATTCCGTCAACCGCAGAAGCCTCTTCTGTTTTCAGTTTGAATATCCTCTCAATTTCCTTGCTGTCATCAAATACTGCCCTGATATTGAAACTTACCTGATCTCCTTCTTTTAATCCTATGAAAACAGCTTTCTTTTCTTCACTCTGAACAGAGTTGACATTAACATAACTTTCAGCATTCAAGCCATCGGCAAGTGGTTCGCCATCTTCGCCCAACTGTTCATACTTACCATCAATCCAATCCCCCGCTTCCGATTTTTCAGGATTAATAACCTCACTGTAATTTCTGGCAATCATTGTAATTTCATCTTCGATCTCTTTCTCGGTTCCAACTATTTTATAGTAATCCGGTTTTATCTCATCAGAAAATCTGAGTTCAAAATCGGGTCTGAACCCCATTTCATAATAAAGCTCAAAATCCTGCTGACTGCCAAAATCAATATCTTTGACTTTTTCATTATCAGGAATTGGATAACCAATTATCTCCAGTTTATTATCGCTGATATATGTAGTAATCTCCCTGGCAACCAGATGATTTACCTCATCAAGTACGGTAGCAGCCCAATACATTTTCTTAACAAGACCAAAAGGAACTTTTCCCGGACGAAATCCTGGCATATTTGCTTTACGCTGGTATTCCTTCAGTTTTTTGTTAACGCTTTCAATATAATCTGATTCGCTGACTTCAATTTTCAGAGTAGCAGTTAATTCACCGGTAGATTCTTGAGAAATATTCATATTAATACTGTGTTGAGATATTCAAAAAATTAAATTGATGTGAATTTTAAAAGCAATAATGCCCGAAATTAAAAAAAATTGAGATGTTGTTTGCTTTTGGTTTGTTTGTGCGGACGAAGGGACTCGAACCCCCACGCCTTTCGGCACCAGATCCTAAGTCTGGCGCGGCTACCAATTACGCCACGTCCGCAGTCTTATTTAGCCGGCAAAGGTACAAAGTTTTTGTAATCCAAAATATCAGAATTCATAAACATAAAACCGAATATTTTTTGAGGGCTGCATAAAACCATGTAAACCTCACCTTTTCAGGCGTATGAAATTATTGAACTCTCCGATAGTAGACATATTTAATATTCTGTATTTAATAAAACTAAAAACCCTGTTTTTAAGTTTCTCATGCTTATTTGGTTTGCGCATGCGATTTGGTTTACCACTGTATTGAAGCTCATCCTGCCAGTTGAATTTACTTATCCATTCATTCATCACAGCCGGATGAGTTCCTCTGAAAACGTTTAAAAGATCCAGCGGTCCGTAATCAAATTCAAAATAACGCTGTTTCTCAAGCTCCTTCACTTTCATTTCGCCCTGTTGTATGGTTTCAAAAACTCTTGTTTTCTTTTTCATCATTTGTGGCGGTCTTACCCATCCATAATGATATACAAAGGCATCGAGTTCTATAACTTTCAGTTTCCGGGTATTATGCTCTCTCCGGTAATTAAAACCATCAAAATCAGGTATATACCTGAAGGACTGTGCGTCCCTCCACGAATGAATTTCAGGATCATTGCGTATAATCCGAATTTCAAACGGATACCATCCATGCGACCGGTGATGGTGATCATAATCGCCCCAGAAATGATAGTATTTAAAAAGAAAACCTTCTACTTCTTTGTCGTTCAGATATTTCTCACACGCTTCACGTATAAGCGGAAGATCTTTTTCATGTATCACCTCATCAGCCTGAATATAAAACAGCCAGTCGCCGCTGCAGTATGATTTTGCAATATCAGTCTGATGAGCATACTCCATACCGTGAGGATAACGCTCAATATCCCATACTGTTTCTATGATCTTAATTTTAGGATCTCCGATACTTTCAATCAGTTCACGGGTTTTATCACCTTCAGAACCTTCACCGAGAGCTATTACGAATTCATCAACAAGAGGCAGTAACGACTGTATTGATTCCTTTACAGGGTAATAAAGTGAGTCAGCATTCTTTGCTATTGTAAAACCACTGATCTTCATTCAAGATATTTATTTGTAATCTGCTAATTTTCAATCAACTGCAATGAAGGAATATTAACTGAACATCTGCATATTGTGCAAACGGGTATAAATGCCGTTTTTCTGCATTAATTCCTGATGAGTGCCTTGCTCCACTATCCTTCCTTCGTGCATAACGCATATCATATCAGCATTCACCACCGTTGAAAGGCGATGAGCTATAATAACTGATGTCCGGTTCTTCATTAAATTTGTAATAGCTTCCTGCACCAGGCGCTCCGATTCAGTGTCGAGTGACGAGGTAGCTTCATCAAGGATCATGACAGGAGGGTTTTTCAGTACGGCTCTGGCAATGCTGATACGCTGACGCTGCCCTCCAGACAATTTATTTCCCCGGTCGCCGATATTGGTTTCATACCCCTCAGGAGTGTTGATAATAAAATCGTGAGCATTGGCTACTTCCGCTGCCATGATTATCTGATCTTTAGTTGCATTGTCAGAACCAAAAGCAATGTTATTTGAAAAACTGTCGTTGAACAAAATTGCTTCCTGACTCACCACGCCCATTAAATTGCGCAAATCCCTTATTTTACAATCCTTGACTGACACTCCGTCAACCAGCACCTCTCCCTCAACAGTATCATAAAACCTTGGGATCAGATCAACTAATGTTGATTTTCCGGCTCCTGACTGCCCTACTATTGCTACTGTTTTTCCTTTCTCAATTTTCAGGTTGATATCTTTCAGAACCCAATCGTCTTCGTATCTGAATCCCACATTTTTGAACTCTATGCTTTCATTAAAACCTGTTACCGGCAAGGCATCAGGCTTTTCAACCACAGTGTTTTCGGCTTCCAGTATCTCATCAATCCTTTCGGCTGAAGCCATACCCTTCTGAACATTATACCATGCTGTTGAAAATGATTTTGCAGGATTTATTATCTGTGAAAAAACGACCAGATAGCCTATGAAATTCTCGGGCGACAAGGTAGTTTGTTCTCCCAGTACCATAGTCCCGCCATACCACATTATAAAAACCACAACAACAGTACCCAGAAACTCACTTAAAGGTGTTGCCAGATATTGCCTGCGGTAAATTTTTATCATAATGCGGGTATAAATATTATTAAGGTCAAAAAATCGTTTTTTCAGTCTTTCCTCACTGTTGAAAGCTTTGATCACCCTTAAGCCTCCAAGGGTTTCATCCATCATTGAAAGGATCTCACCCATTCTTTTCTGCCCTCTTGCAGCCGAAGTTTTCAGTCTTTTTCCTATCCTTCCTATAATAAAGGCACTTACAGGTAAAAGAATAAATACAAACAGAGTAAGATGAGGACTTATGACTACCAGGCCTATCAAATAAACAATGATCGTAATCGGATCGCTGAGTATCATTTCAAGCGAACTCATTATGCTCCATTCCACTACCATGACATCGTTGGTCATACGGCTGATAATATCCCCTTTGCGTTCGTTTGAATAATATGCCAATGGGAGGTCAACTGATTTATTGTAAAGTGCATTGCGTATGTCCCTTACCACTCCATTACGGATCGTAGCCATATTATGCAAAGCCAGATATTTAAAACCGGTTTTAAGCAATGAAGTTGCAACAACAAGACCACTAACAAAAATCAGGGCATAGATGCTACCTTTGTTATCAATAAGTTGAGTGATGTAATAAAAAAAATTGTTTTTCAGAATCGTGAGTAATCCCAAACCCTCCTGCCTCATGAATTCAAAACTCAATGGCAGCGATTGATACACCTTTTCCTGAGTATTGAACAAAATTCCCAGAAAAGGAATCACCATAGTAAGGCTGAATAATGAAAATACAACACTAAGAAAGCTAAAAACAGTATGAAGTACCGCCTGTAGCCAATATGGAACAATATATCGGAGCAGGTTAACAAATCGTTTCATCGCAATTGAAATAAATTCCTCAGTACATGAAGAAAGTGCAAAAGTAAATTTAATTGCCTAACGCCGGAAGTTTTATTTATTTTGTACAAAGTGTTGATTCAATCACATATTTAAATTCCTGTATCTTTGCACCTAAACTGTTATATCATGAATATATCATCCATTATACGTGAATCGCTGAAACTCAAACAAGAGCTACTTGACAATGGATCAATGTTAAAACGTCTTAAGGAAGTTGTTGTTGTAACATCCGACTGTTATAAAAATGGCGGGAAAACCATGTTCTGCGGAAATGGTGGCAGTGCAGCCGATGCCCAGCATCTGGCAGCCGAATTGTCGGGGCGTTTTTATTTCGATCGCAAACCTCTTGATGCAGAAGCACTTCATGTAAACACATCTTATCTTACTGCTGTTGCCAACGATTACTCCTACAATGAAATATATTCGCGCCTTGTTGAAGCCAAAGGCAAAAAAGGTGATATCCTTTTTGCTTTTTCCACTTCGGGGAATAGCCCCAATGTTGTTAAAGCACTGGAACAGGCGAAACTTCAGGAACTCATAACTATTGGCTTCACAGGTATGAAACCATGCAAAATGGACAGCCTCTGCGATTTTATCTTTAAGATACCTTCCGCTGATACACCAAGGATTCAGGAAATGCATATATTACTTGGTCATATTATATGTCAGGGCGTTGAAGAAACACTTTTTGGAACCTGAACATCAGGGTAAAAAAGTAAATAAGCCATTGAAACTTTTTATCAAAATCAATTAAAAATGCATGAAGCAGTAATATTAGCCGGTGGTTTTGGAACAAGGCTGCAAACTGTGGTCAAAGATATTCCCAAATCAATGGCACCTGTCAATGGACGACCTTTTCTTGAATACCTGCTTGACTATCTCATCTCATACAACTATAAAAAAATCGTGCTTTCAGTAGGTTATAAAAGCGAAAGCATAATTTCTCATTTTGGTTCTTCATACAAAGAATTGGAAATAATTTATGCTATTGAAAATGAGCCTTTAGGAACCGGCGGCGGAATAAGGATGGCATTGACAAAATGCGATGAAAAAAATGTGCTTGCACTCAATGGCGATACTTTGTTCCTTGTTGATCTTCATAACTTTAACAAACTGCATCATAAAAAAAATGCCGTAATAAGTATTGCTTTGCGCAAAGTAGCTGATATATCGAGGTACGGAGAAATTAAAGTGAACAGGAACCGGTATATTACATCGTTCGGTGAAAAAACCTCCGCTAAGGTCCCGGGGTTGATCAATGGAGGAATTTATATTATTCAGCGTGAGTTCTTTCTTGAAAACACAAACCCTTCGGCATTCTCGGCAGAAAGAGATATTTTTGAAAAATGGACAATAAACCACAAGCTTGCAGGCTTTGCATATGAATCTTATTTTCTTGATATTGGCATTCCTGCTGATTTTTTAAAAGCACAACATGAGTTTCAGAAACTTAAATATTGATAAAACCTGGACTCTGTTTCTTGATCGTGACGGAGTCATAAACCGCAGATTATCCGGTGATTATGTAAAGAATCCCGAAGAATTTGAATTAATCGGCGGAGTTGCTGAGGCAATAAAAATATTCAATGAATATTTCGGAAGGGTGATAGTTGTCAGCAACCAGCAGGGTGTTGGAAAAGGGATAATGAGCAGTGGCGATCTTGAAAAAATTGATCTTCACATGCATAACCTTATCAAAGAAGCCGGAGGCAGGCTGGACAAAGCTTTTTATGCTCCTATGCTGCACAAAGAAAAGAATATCATGAGAAAACCAGGCGTGGGAATGGCTTTGGCAGCACGAAAAACATTCCCTGAAATAAATTTCAAACGATGTTTTATGGCCGGTGATACACTTAGCGATATGCAATTTGGCAAAAATCTGAAAATGAAAACAGTGCTTATTAATGAAACTAACAGAATAGCAATAAAATATCCTTTTCTGGTTGATTATCATTTCACTGATCTTTATACGTTTGCAGAACAAATAGCAGAAACCTCACCAAAAAAATAGATATCAGAATATGTTCGCAAAAAATGTAAACTCTTCAAAGCCTCTGACTACCTGAACTTTTCCAAACTATGAATCCAACAACAACCCTCATAATTTTTCTGGTTTACACTGCTATTCTTTTCAGCATTGCTTTTATTACTTCCAGAAGATCAACCAACGAAACCTATTTTGTCGGAAATCGTGCATCGCCCTGGTATGTAGTGGCTTATGGAATGATCGGAGCTTCGCTTTCGGGGGTCACATTTATATCTATTCCCGGCGATGTAGGGAACTCATACTTTTCATATATGATGCTGGTTTTCGGCTATCTACTTGGCTATGCAGTAATTGCACAAATATTGCTGCCGCTTTATTATAACCTCAATCTTACCTCAATTTACACCTATCTCGAAAAACGTTTTGGGTTTTCATCATACAAAACAGGAGCATCCTTTTTCCTGCTATCCCGCAGTATTGGAGCCTCATTCCGGGTTTATCTTGTTGTAAATGTATTGCATGTGTTTGTATTCGATGCATGGAATGTTCCGTTCATTGTTACGGTCATGCTTTTTATGGGGCTTATAATCCTATATTCATTCCGGGGAGGAATTAAAACTATAGTATGGACTGATACCCTGCAGACAACATTTATGATCCTGGCTGTTCTTTTCACCATCCATCTGATTGGTAATGAAATGAATCTGTCACTCGGCGGATTGATAAAAGCTGCTTCCGATAGCAAATATTCTCAAATGATCTTTACTGACTGGAACCATCGTCATCATTTTCTCAAACAATTTTTTTCAGGTACATTTATAGCAATTGTAATGACGGGTCTGGATCAGGATATGATGCAAAAAAACCTTAGCTGCCGCAATCTGCGTGAGGCACAAAAAAATGTTTATCTGATGAGCTGGTCGCTGGTGCTGGTTAATCTTATTTTTATGTTTCTTGGCATTGTTCTCTACTTATATGCTGAATCACAGCAAATTGATATCCCTCAGATAACTGACAATCTTTTTCCTCTTATTGCTATTGAACATCTGGGAGCAAAAGCCGGCATACTCTTTTTCATTGGGCTTATTGCTGCCGCTTTTTCAAGCGCCGATGGTTCCCTTGCTTCTTTAACAACCTCCTTTTATTTCGATATTCTTGGCATTGATAAGAACAATAAATTAAATGAGAAACAAAAAACCCGCATCAGAAAGATAACACACATGTCAGTTTCGATAGTATTGATCCTGATGATAATAGTGTTCAGGGCAATCAGCGACCAGTCAGTAATACAGAAACTCTTTACCATAGCCGGTTATACTTATGGACCTTTGCTTGGGCTGTATTCTTTCGGTTTGTTCACAAAATATTCAGTAAAGGATAAATGGGTACCCCTGATTGCGGTACTTTCTCCGGTTTTATGCTATATAATTAGCGTTAATTCAATGAAGTGGTTCAATGGCTACAAATTTGGGTTTGAACTACTCATACTCAACGGATTATTTACTTTTGCCGGATTGTTCCTAATTAAGGAACAACCAAACAGAAAAAGACGGAAAAAATCTGAAAGAAAACGCTGATGACGGCGTAAAAAAAAGTGAAAATAATAATTTGGGATTTATAAACCAATATTAACTAATAATAACAGAGGAATACTTACATTTGCTTCCTGAAAAAATAATTATCAGAACGACAAAAATTTCACAATCATGGTAAGTTTACAAACAAATTACATGGGGTTAAAACTCAGGAATCCAATCATTATTGGTAGTTCGAGCTTAACAAGTACAGTAGAAAAAGTAAAGGAATTAGAAAAACATAATGCCGGTGCTGTGGTACTTAAATCCTTGTTTGAAGAGCAAATAAGATTTGAGATCCATCAGTCAATGCATCAGACTAATTTAAGCGACAGCTATTACCCTGAAGCACATGACTATATAAGTAATTACTCACGCAATCATCATATTGATAATTATTTAAAAGTAATAAGTGATTGCAAAAAGGCGGTTTCAATTCCTGTAATTGCCAGTATTAATTGTGTAACAGCCGACGAATGGACTGCTTTTGCAAAACGTATTGAAGATGCAGGCGCTGATGCTCTGGAACTTAATATTTTTATTCTGCCTGCCGATCCAAATATTTCGGGCGAGGAAAATGAAAAAATGTATTTTGATATTCTCGATCAGGTAAAAAAAGAGCTGGATATTCCGGTTGCAATGAAGATCAGTTACCATTTCTCGGGATTAGCCAAAACTGCATTAAAACTTTCGTGGGCTGGCGCTAATGGAATGGTGTTGTTCAATCGCTTTTATTCGCCGGATATTAATGTGGATAATATGAAGGTTATTCCTGCTCATGTATTCAGCACTCCTGATGAGATCAGCGTTAGCCTGCGCTGGGTAGCCATGCTTAGCGACCATCTCCATTGCGATATTGCAGCATCAACAGGCATACATGATGGGAAAAGCGTGGTAAAACAATTACTTGCCGGAGCTAAAGCAGTTCAGATCGCTTCCACCCTCTATATTAACGGACTTGGACGTATTGACGAAATGCTGAAATATCTGGAAGAATGGATGGTTAAACATGGCTATGAATCCACTGATGAATTCATTGGTAAACTTAGCCTTAAAAAAACCGAAAATCCTGCTGCCTGGGAAAGAGTACAATTCATGAAACATTTCGCCGGAATAGAATAATGCCGGACCCGGTTTTAAGTAAAATTTCTGTTACAAAAAACTGTACATCTTCAAAACTCTGTTCCTTTTCTGATTATCCTGCTTGTTATAGCCTCTCTGTTCGGATATATCTTTTTTCGGGGAGGGCTGTAACTCAATAAATTTACTGGCTTATACGTCGTCAGAAGATCGCATGAGTCTGGCGCTCAGATCAGGATCAGCCATATCCTTGTCAAACGGGAACATTGGGCGTTTAATACGCTTATATTCAAGTCGTTCCAAATCCTGATCAACGCCACCGGGAGTAAGAGCCATGATCCAGTCAGCACGCATATCAAAAAGTTCCGGCACCAGATAACCGATTTTTACAACCACTATATCAGTTTCTCTGGGATTCAGACCCAAATGGGTAAAATCTTTTTCATAATGATAAGGTTTACGCTTTTTTGTAATTATAACATTAATACTTCCCGTTTGAACCACAACCTCGGTTTCAGCAGAAGGGTCGCCATGTTCAATTGCTTTTACGACCCCTGACAATTTAACAGGCGGCGAATAACGATCATCTATGACTGCACCTGCCAGACCCTCAACCTTATTACCTACACCGGCTTCAATGGCTTTTTGAACCAGATCAGGTCCCGGCAGCGATGCATAGATAAGCGAAGGTCCGTTTTCGTTCTTAAACTCCTTACGCTTAAGTATTTCAGCAAGGGTCCAGGTTACATCCCCTGCGCCTCCGGCAGTCGGATTATCGCCCATATCGCTGATTATAAAAGGTTGTGCTGTACCCGAAACAGCTTTATCAAGACATTCGTGCAAAGGTGCAACCGGAGCAACAAATTCAAACTCGTTTCTAACCTTCCAGAATGATGTTGCAAGTTCTTCTGCCGCACCCGAAACGGCATCCCTGTCATCGCCGGTAACAACTACTGCTCCATGGTTACGGGGCTCGTCAGCCCATGCATAGCCTATCCATATACCGGCATCAATAATACCCTTGCGCCTGGTTATAGGCTCAACCTTAGCATACAGGCTCTTTGCCGGTTCAATTCGTGTACTGGTTTTCTCGCCCGGCAACAGAATTGGTACAGGAATCCAGGCTTTATAGGCAGGTTTTCCTTTTCCGCTTTCCAATCTGTCAAGCAAATTTTCAAGTGCCCGCTGTTTTGATTCCAAGGCATCATCATGGGGAGCAAGGCGATAACAGGTTATAAGATCAGTATTCTCAACCAGTCTTTCGCTTACATTTCCGTGTAAGTCCATAGAAGTTGATATGATTGGTTCTTTTCCAACCACTTCGCGGATACGGATTATAAAATCTCCTTCAGGGTCATCCAGCCCCACCACACTCATAGCCCCATGAATATCAAAGAAAACACCATCGTAAGGCATATTTTCCTTTAAAAGCTCAAGAGTTTCATTAACCAGCTTCTCGTAAGCTTCACGAACAACAATACCTCCCGGAATAGCATGACCACGCAGCAGAGGGAACCAGTGAGCCCTGCCCCTGTCCGCTGAATCGGGCGACATAAAAGGATAATACGTAAAAACGTCTTCGCCGCGACGAACACGGAAAGATTCTTCATTTGACTGAGCCGGTGAGAATGTACTTGATTCTATTGCCAGCCCGCAAATTGCAACACGCGGAAGTTCTTTCGACTTTTTATCTGACGGCGAACAGGACATTAATACTGACAATGTTAGAGCAAGAACTGCAATAAATATTTTTTTCATTTTTCTGTGAATTAAAATCTGTATTATCGTTTTTGAATTATCTTCAAACCTGTAAAATTACTTAATAAACATCTTTAAAACCGGATTTCAGGAAGGATTTGCATTAGCCATTTTAAAAACATCCGTACTATTCAGCAATTTTCAGCAAAAATAAAAATATTCCAACAACCCTGAATATGCAATAAAAACTAAAAAGTATCTGCAAATGTGCTGAGCTGAAAGCAGAATTGAGAATTACATACTAAGAAATACATTCTGAGATAAGATTAACCCCAAACCCTAACTTTTTAGGTAATCGATATTTTCATCTGATTAAGTAAAATTTTGGTTGACTTGTTCATTTCTGAAAATACGAACTCTTTCTGAGTAAATTTGATTTGCTTGATTGACTTCATATG